>Ga0228699_1000032_pt1 | contig 142839 bp, 152 predicted proteins | sample McNCre217_Aug_MG_FD_178016 | JGI IMG/M metagenome (GOLD analysis project Ga0228699, IMG submission 178016) | Freshwater microbial communities from McNutts Creek, Athens, Georgia, United States - 2-17_Aug_MG | ecosystem: Environmental > Aquatic > Freshwater > Creek | place: USA: Georgia... | reverse complement strand
GGTAGGGGTGTAAGACGGTCTTACAGGGTAGGGGTGTAAGACGGTCTTACAGGGTAGGGGTGTAAGACGGTCTTACAGGGTAGGGGTGTAAGACGGTCTTACAGGGTAGGGGTGTAAGACGGTCTTACAGGGTAGGGGTGTAAGACGGTCTTACAGGGTAGGGGTGCATTTTGAGCAATCAGTTCAGCAGCGTGACTAGGCATCCAACCGCGGCTATGAAGATTTCGTCGAGTCTGCTTTCTTGTTAATTGATGCCAATTAGCTCTTTGAGTCGTTGCAGTTTTACAAAAGCATCGGGTGTGGCCAGCCTTTCAGATGAGGTAGTCGATACTTTTCCTTCGTCGACCACCATTACGTATTGATGGGGCAAGGCGCTTAGCGATGCATGCAAAGCCGATCAAGAGGCCATGCTGAATCGTGCTAGCTCGCTGTCTTCTGAGGGGCTTACGGCTGCAAAGGTATTCAATGCCCTAGTTGCTGTTGATGCTGAGGCAGAGAATGGCAACGTTGGAGGTTTTGACGTTCATGGGAAAAGGGGGCTTTTGCTACGGTTGCCGAAGCAAGATCAGGCGCTCTTGTCGTCGAATTTCCAGATGTCCTAAGTGAAGGAAAGCCCGCAAAGCTCAAGACTTTCATGAGTGAGTTGGCTCAGTAGGAAGATTGAATAAACAAATGGGCCGTAAGGCCCTTTTGTTTTTGGTGTGGTACTGTACCGGACGGGGGGTGAAAGCAGGACACTTGACGCAAGCCGTTGGCCTGCTCGATGACATGTTGGGTTGTCTAGAGGTTACGAAGGCTTGCGAATAATTCGTAAAGGTTCGGAGATGTTAGGTCTAGGTCTTGGGTTCGTTGAAAAATTTATGGGCATCGAGTGATAACTCCCGCTCTTCCTCGCGGCTGTAAATAGATGTGGTGTCAATGCTCTCGTGTCCAAGAATCTCACGAACTGAGTTCAGTTTCATAGACCGAACTGCGTGCATCCCGAAGGTGTGACGAAACGCGTGGGCACTTGTTGTTCGGAGTTTGATCATTTCATCAGGGGTGAATTCTGGGTCACCACTGATCGTGTGGAGCGTTTTCTCAATCACGCGAGCAAGAGCGCGTGAAGCATATCCAGATGCCGTCTTGGCTGTGCTAGCTTTTGTGCTTGGCCGTGAGATTGGGTTAAGCAGGTTTGCGGGAGTGTCTGGTAGATCCAGCCAATGATCCTTAAGTGCAGCGTGAGCTCGAGGGCTGACTGGAACCGTTCTCCATTTAAGTCCTTTGCCAAGAACGTCCAAAAGCAAAACATCGGCATCGGGGCTTTGTCTTATGTTGCTGACTTGTGCGCTGGAGAGTTCGCTGATCCGAAGCCCTGAGTCGCCAAGAATCAGAATCGCAGCACGGCCAATTCGAACTTGTTTGGCATCATCCGGTTTGCAATGATGGTCGAGCGCAGCGCATGCTTTTCCCCACAATGAGGAGGGCAGGGCGCGGTCTAGCCTTAAGGGGGTGATCTGTCTCTCTCGACGAGGGTCGGATACGGCGGTCCATGGATTTCCCCCAAGGTAGCGAACGTCTTGAAGCCACGAAAACGCCCCACGGATGATCTGCACGGCTTGGTGTTGACTGGCGGGGGATAAGGGGCCAGTGAAAGGCTTCCAGCGGGGCGACAAGCGCTTATCGCGTGGTCCGCAAAAGGTAGGAGAGGGTGATTCCAAAAAGTCCTTGTAGGCCTCGCAATCGTGAACCAACATCGAAGAGAGGGCGCTTTTGCGCTCAATCACGCACCAAAGCAAAAGCCGCTCAAGTTCGCGTTGGTAGGCCCGTTGGGTGTTGGGTTGATTTCTGAATTTCTCAAGGTAAGCACGAATGGCCTCAAGGTCGTTGCGTGCCTGGATGAAGCAAAAAGCTTTAGCCCTGTTGCGCCCATCATGTCCGTCCAACAGGTGGGGGAGGGCGGCAATGCGCTCGACGGGTAGTGGGGTGTTTCCTAAAGGTGAGAGGTTTTGTGCATCTAAAACGACGATTTGGGTCTCCGGTCGAATGAAGGTGGCCTCGTGTCTATTGAGCCACTGCATGATGACTTTGGCTCGTTTCTCGCCCAACCGGGGGAGGGGTCTCCACCAGTTGGGGCCGCTTCGCTCGATGTGGTTTTTCAGGTCGCCGAGGGTTGGCGTGTTGAGTTGGGCAATTGCACGGGCTGCGCCTGGACGAAACCATTGGCTACAAAAGTCGGAGGCCTTCGGCGGTGAGGGCTTGGCATTGGAGGCATTGACAAGGAGCGACAAGATGCCTGTGGTGATAAGTCCTCCAGCCCTGGCTTTGGTGAGGGCGACTGCAAGGCGCGGGTTGGCCACGATAGCGCGCTCGATCAAGTCGTGGCGCATGGCGGTGAGGTACTTCTCGAGGCTTTGACTGACTTGGGGGGCATCATCCGAGTAGTACAGCTTGGCAATGCGGTCGACGGGTATGCGCTGGACCCATGCGCGCAGCGCGGTGAAGTCACCACGGGTGTAGCTTGGGGTGCTTAGGATGACGTTGGTATTTTGGGCCACGAGTTACTCCTTTTCGGGAGGTTTGTAGGGCCGAGAAACTGCAAGGTGGAATGACCCCAAAACCAGAAAATACAAGTTCAGTGGCTCAGAGTCTGGGCTAACCCCGTCCTGATAAGCCAAAGATGCTTATTTTACCCATTTAATCATTGTCCGATAATTGGGATTATCAGACATAGTAAGCAAGTCAGCTGAGCGGGTAGGGGGGTCTTAAGAGCGGGGAAGGTCGCTCAAAAGCACATTGTAGGGTTCCATAAATAGTCCGTGCTGAACAACTCGTAAGCGCTTGATTCCATTGAAAATATGGGGAAATCCCTGTCGGAGAATTTGCAAGATATCTCGTTTTTGGCTGTAGATTTCTTGCAAATTTCGACGAGGTTTTAAATGCGCCCTAAGACACCTGAGCCACAAACGCAACAACTCTTTGGTTTCCCGCTTGAGCAGCACCTCAACATGAATCACCCCTTGGTCAAACTCAGTGGTTTGATCGACTGGGCACGAATTGAAAGTACCTTGGCCGCCCACTTTGTTTCTGAGCGCGGGCGTCCTGCCTTGCCACCTCGCTTGGTGGCCGGTCTGCTGTATTTGCAGCACACCTTTGATTGCTCGGATGAGTTGGTGGTCAATACGTGGGTGGAGAACCCCTATTGGCAGTACTTCACCGGCGAGACGTATTTGCAAACCAAATCACCCATTGATCCATCGAGCCTGACGCGTTGGCGAAAACGCATTGGTGAAGAAGGCGTGGAAACACTGCTGCTGGTCACCATTGATGCAGCGCGCCGGGGCGGCATGCTTAAAGCCAGTAGCTTGGACAAGATCATCGTGGACACCACGGTGATGCCCAAGGCGATAGCCCACCCCACGGACAACTCCAGAAAGAGGTGGTTCGCGATACCAAGGCTAGGATCGAGGAACTGCTAAAGCTGGAACCTGACTTACCCAAATCCCTTGAAAGATTCTCAGACGATCAAGCCGTACGACTCCTGACCATCCATAAAAGCAAGGGCCTTGAGTTCGATTCAGTCATCATCATGGCCGTCGAAAACGAAATTTTCTTTGGCGATCAGGATGAAAACCGATGCGCCTTTTTCGTCGGGGTTTCTCGTACTAAGAAGCGCTTGGTCCTAACGCATGCCGATCAACGTGAGCGCCCCGCGGGACATACGAAACGCTGGGATGTGCAACGAAAGGCTCAAAATGAATACTTCGGCTATGTCATGCCGCTTGTGGAAAAAGAGCGATAGGAAATCACCGCGACGCTGGAGGCGGGTGAAATTCGGCGGCATGGTGCGCCTGTCGTCAGCCGACAGCCAAGATCCCTTTTTCCTGCGGCTTCCGCGGCCCGGCGAAGGCATGTGAAGGGGTTGAGGTTAGCGGTTACGAATGTCGGTTACTTATTTAGGCGGTCATCCGGCATGTTCATGGCGAACGACTCAGATCAGCCTTTGACAGACCATCAAGAATGATGGTGGCAGCGATTTTGATGGTTGGCGCAGATGCAGCGATTGCTGCCGGTCGTACTCGTATCTCATTTGACCGATAGCTGAACCAACGCGGCCTTACGCAGACATCTTTCGCTGCAAACCGAGTAAAAAACCATGTAAAGAGCATCGGAAGCTCGCTTACTACTTGCCAAGCTGATAGATTACGATCTTTACGATTTAAACCGACTTTATGCCACACGAAACCCCACTTCCGGAGTACTACGATGACTGCTGAACCGTGGGTGTCGGTGGACCAAATTGCAGAGCACCTAGGCGTCACGCGCGACTCGATCTACCGCTGGATTGACCGCAAGAACCTACCCGCGCACCGGGTTGGGCGGCTATGGAAGTTCCAAGTATCCGAGGTGGATGACTGGGTACGCGCAGGTGGCGCGGATGAAGAAAAGAAATCGGATTGAACGAGAACGACGACATGGCCAAAACGAAGAAACCTACCCACACCCCCAGCCTGCCGTTTCCATCAGCGCCGGATACGCTGCACCTGGAAGGCCACTGGCTTTGGATTCCTCTGCGTAAGGAATGGCGCGACGTCAGCGCGAAGCCTGAGGAAGTCGTTCGCCAGAAATTCATTCGTACGCTGGTCGAGCACTACGGCTACGCCTTGGAGCAGATGGATCAGGAACAGCGCACCCAGCACGGCCATCGCAGCCCGCGTGCCGACATCGTCATTTGGCAGTCCGTGGACGACCGCACGGCAAAGCGCTTCCCCGTCCTCGTCGTCGAATGCAAGACTGACACCATCGAGATTCAGGAGCGTGACTATTACCAGGCCGCGTCCTACACCGTAGCCTCCGGCTGTGAAATCTTCATCGCCACCAACCAACGCCACACCGCCGTCTTCAAACTGGTCGCGCGTACGCCGGGCGAATTCGTGGCCATCAACGAGATTCCCAAGGCCTCCGATTGGGGCGATGCCAAACGGCTGAAAGAGGTGCTGGACAGCCTGCGCGCCTTCAATCGCAAGGAGTTTCAGGATCTGCTGTTCGTCTGTCACAGCATCCTACGTGATGTGCACAAGATGGACCCGGGCCGCGCCTTCGACACCATCTCGAAGATCCTCTTCATCAAGATGTACGTCGAGCGCTCCGGCCAGCACGGCACCTTCACCACCGACTATCTTGACCGCCGCGCCGCAGTGCGCCTGCCTACTGACCCTGCTGTCCATGACGGTCTATTTGACCAGACCAAGGCCTTCTACCGCGCAGACGACCTGTTCACCGCAGCCGACAAGCTAGACATCTCGGAAGAAACCTTCCGCCGCATCGTCAAGCAACTGGAGCGCTTCGACCTTTCCAAGACTGGCGACGACATTAAGGGCCTGGCCTTTGAAAAATTCCTTGGCACCACATTCCGGGGCGAACTGGGCCAGTTCTTCACACCACGCCCGGTGGTGGAGTTCATGGTCGATCTGCTTAACCCGCAGGAAACGCAGCTCATCTGCGATCCGGCATCGGGCTCCGGCGGTTTTTTGATCCGAGCCTTCGAGCACGTCCGTGCTCAGATCGTGGCGGATATTCAACGTCAGAAGGACGAACAGCGCGCCCGCATCGAAGCGCTGGGTCTGCCCGAAGACGAGGAAGAGCGCCAGATCGAGGAAGCCTTTGCGCGCCTCAACCATCAACTGCTGCCCAGCGGCGACGACAACAAGCCCATCGACACCCGCGTGGGGCGGCTGGCGTGGCAGTGCATCTACGGCACCGATGCCGAACCGCGCGCCGCCCGCACCGCCAAGATGAACATGATCATGCACGGCGACGGGCACGGCGGCATCCACTACCACGATGGCCTGCTCGACATTAACGGCATCTTCAATGGCCGCTTCGACTTGGTGCTGACCAATCCGCCATTCGGCTCGAACGTCGGGGCCGACCAGAAGGTCGGTGGCAGCGATGAAACTCGCGTGCCAACCAACAAGGAATACCTTGAACGTTGCGAAAAGCGCTACGGCGATCCGTGGCGGCAAAGTCATGAACGCTTGTTAAGTGCCGCGACCCAAGCCGATAAACATGGTAGAAAAGGGCTTCCCATCCTCGATCTGTTCGAAATTGGCAAGGGCAAGAACAACCGCCCCACCGAACTGATCTTCATCGAGCGTTGCCTGAACCTGCTCAAACCCGGCGGGCGCATGGGCATCGTGCTGCCCGACGGGAACCTCAACAACCCCTCGCTGGCCTGGCTGCGCCGCTGGGCCGAAGGACGCGCCAAGCTGCTGGCCGTGGTCAGCTTGCCGGAAGAAACCTTCAAATCCAGCAACGCCACGGTCAAGGCCTCGCTGGTCTTCCTGCGCAAATTCACTGAGGCGGAAAGCATGCAGTGGGAAGCTGCCTGGTCACAGGCACACGCCGAACTGGATGCCGGTTTCGATACACAACGCTCTGACGCACACGGCAGCTACGCGCCGCGCATCGTTAGCGGCGAGGATGCTGACGCCACACGTCTGCTGGCTGAGCTGGACGCCATCGGTCTGCAACGCACCCTGCCGACGTGGCAACTCGGCGAAGCACCGGCCTACCCTCGGCAGGCCAAACCCACCACGCAAGGCAAACCAGTCTGGCTGGGTGAGGTCACGAAGGAACACAAGAAAGCCGCCACCGAACTCAAAAGCCAAGCCACTGCCGCGCTGGCTGGCGTGCAAAAACACAGCGATACCCTGTTGTCGGAGCTGAAAGCCCGATACAAAGCCATCGACGAAGCCCACACCGCCGCGCTGTGGGCGCGAGTGCGCGAACTGTTCGACTACCCGGTGTTCGTCGCCGCACCAAAATCCGTGGGTATCACCTCCACCGGCGATACCGGCGAGGGCGTGGCCAGCGAGCTGCCCGATCTGCTTAAGGCCTACCGCGAGTTTGAACACTGGTTGGCGCAAGGCGCACAGCCGGAGGCCACGCCAAATTTTCCGGAGCCCTCCACTGCGTGATCCGGCGGTGGAGGGAGTTCGAGCGATGGATTGAAAGTGCCGCCGCCATCTCGCGGACCAGCGGCTTTCCATTGCGCCCATTGAGTGATGTGCTGGTGCAACGCAGCGAACCTGTGCGCGTCAATGGTGCGTTGGGCGACTGGCAAGCCATCACCATCAAGTTTTCGGGCGAAGTACTCCCCCGTGAACGCACCGAAGTGTTCAAGGGCGCGATGTTCGCCGCCTACCCTGGTGATCTCGCGTTCTCGAAGATCGACGCCCGTAATGGCGCGGTGGGCCTCATTTCCGACTGCATTCCGAAAGCGGTCGTCACCAGCGAGTACCCGGTATTCACGCCCAATGCCGAAATGCTTCGTGCCGATTTTCTGCATCACCTGCTGCGCGCCAAACACTTCCGAGCCGATCTGCAACGCAAGGCTTCAGGCACCAGTGGTCGCAAACGGGTCACGCCAGAGAGTTTTCTGAGTCTTGAAATTCCGGTGCCTGCGCTGGCTGAACAGGACGCCCTGATCGACGCCTACACGGACGCACTCGACCGCGCCGCGCGACTGGAGCAGGCAGCCGATGCCATCGAGCGCGGCAGTTGGCAGGCGTTTGAAACCGCGCTGGGCGTGGCCCCACCGCCCCCCTTGCCGGTTCGCCCGGTATTTGTGGCGCGGTTCAAGGATGTGGAGCGGTGGAGTCACGAGAGCATTTTGCGGAGTTCGGTCAGTGGGCCAGACCATCAGCACTCCTGGTCGCTAACTCGTCTTGGCGATTTGGTGGCTGATCTTGAAAACGGCTGGAGCCCCAAGTGTCATGACCATCCTGCCCGTGAAGGCAAGTGGGGGATACTCAAACTCGGTTCTGTGTCGTTTGGCACCTTCAACGCGGTCGAGAACAAAGAGTTGCCCGCGAATCTGAAGCCTCGTCCTGAACACGAGGTCAAGACAGGTGACGTGCTGATCAGCCGTGCGAATGTCGTCCGCTACGTTGGGGCATGTGCCCACGTTGATGCTACGCCACCCCGACTGCTGTTGTGCGACAAGATTTTTCGAGTTCGCTTCCGCCCCAATAGCCTATTGCTGCCGCGCTTCTTGGCGGAGGCGATGAAGTTACGTTTCGTGCGTGAGCACATTGAATCACGCGTGACGGGTACTTCACCAACGATGAAAAACATATCGAAACCAGCACTGCTAGACATTCGATTCCCCTTGCCTGATCTGATTGAGCAACAGCGACTCGTTGATGACATCGGTGCATCACGTGCAGATGCTGCCGTCAAACGCACCGAAGCCGCCACCCTGCGCCAATCCGCCTGGGCTGCCTTCGAGGCCGCCCTGTTCACCGCCACCGAGGAGCCCGCCGCATGAGCGACTTCCAAAAACAATACGCCCTCTGGGATGAATTCCTGTCGGTCTGGCCCGCATCACGGTTGGCGACGATAAACCTGGACGACTACAGCCAGGCGGGGTCGAAGGACAGCTTTACCTACTGGATTGAATCGCGGCTGGATGAGTTGGGCAGCATCTGGGGCGGCTCTTCGTTCAAGTTTGGGGTGTTCTCACGCAAAGACACCGAGGACAAGAAATCCGACGCCAAGCTTTCCTACTCAGATACCCACGGCTGGTATTCATCGCTGGGCAGCACTGCTGAAGAGGCGTTCGATAAAGTACGCAGCTACGTGGTGCAGGTGGCCGACTGGGCAGCCAAGGGCGATCTCGATGCTATTGAGTCCTTCGAGCATCTGGGCGAGGCCTTCAAGTGGAAGATTGCCTTCCATTATCAGAACCGGCAGACGCCGGTGATCGTGGACATATTCAGGCGTGCGCCACTGGCGGTATCTGTGGGTGGCACGGCCAGCCAAAGCATGGCCAGTTTGCAGAAAGCCGTACTGGCCAAGCGGCCCGAGGGGCTGGGTATTCTGGAATTCGGCCAGCAGGTGTGGGAGGCGTGGAGTCAGAAAAATCTGGCGATCTGGAAGCTCTCGCATGGCCTGAATGACTTTTCTGCCGACGAACGCAAGCTCTACCTGCAAGCCGATCTGGGCGTGATGCACGGTGAGACTGCCAAGGGACAGGGCAAGGATTTTCAGGAAGCGCCCGTGGGCGATCTGTTTTATCTATGCCATGGCAACGACAGCCTGCCACTGGTGGGTCAGTTCATCTCGGTACCGGAGCCCTGCGACAAGGGTGACGGTTGGCTGCAGCGCCGCTATCGGGTACTGAAGCGCAACATCAAGCAGGGTGGCTATCAGGGTAGCCAGAAGGGCTGGTCACCTAATTACCGATCCACCTTCAAGCCAGTTCCGCCACACGATCTGCCGGAATTCGAATCCGCCTTGCTCAAGCCGTTTTTCGGCACCGATTTGGCCGAATTGGCCGCGTTAGCTGGCGAGCAAATTGAAAACGCTAGTCTGGGTCATGGGGAAAAATCGCCGCCAAACACCACGCCGAACACGGGCAAAAATGTCCCCCCCGCGTGCTTCAATCGCATCTACTACGGCCCGCCCGGCACCGGGAAAACCTACACGTTGATGCAACTGCTCAAGCGCGATTACGAGACGCCCGCCCTGGAGATTACTGCTGATCAGTGGCGCAGCCAGATGATTGTCGAGAAGGTGGCTGCGTTGAATTGGTGGGAAGGCATTGCTGCTGCGCTGCATGATCTGGGCGGGCAAGCCAAGGTGCCCGAGTTGGCCGGACACCCGTTTATTCAAGCCATTGCACAGGCCAAGGGGCGATCATCCATTGGCATCAACGCAACGCTTTGGAGCACCCTGCAACACCACACGGTGCTTGGATCGGAAACCGTCAACATCAAGTTGCGCATGGGTCCGGCTATTTTCGACAAAACAACCGATTCAGTGTGGCAGTTTGCGGGAGACTGGCAAGAAGTCTGTACCGATCTAATTGAGCTGGTGAAGCAGCTCAACAAGGGGCCAGAACACAAGCACGCCCAGCAACGCTACAGCTTCGTGACCTTCCACCAGTCCTACGGCTACGAGGAGTTTGTAGAGGGGTTGCGTCCGGTATTGAACAGCGGTGAAGAAACCGGCACAGTCGAATACGAAATCCGCCCAGGCACATTCAAGGAACTCTGCCGAAACGCCCGGCAAGCGCCCGATCAGCGCTTTGCGATGGTCATCGACGAAATCAATCGGGGCAACATCAGCAAGATTTTCGGAGAGCTGATCACCCTGATCGAACCAGACAAGCGTGACCCGCAGGATGGCGGCAAGCCCCCTATCGAACTGACGCTGGCCTATTCGGGTGAGAAGTTTTCGGTTCCCGCCAATGTGGACATCATCGGAACGATGAATACGGCGGATCGCTCTTTGGCCTTACTGGATACGGCGCTGCGCCGCCGCTTCGATTTCGTGCCGCTGCTGCCCGACACGCGTGCCGTCAAAGTGCCCGATGAGCCGCACAGCGCACCGTTGGCGGACTTGGTGGTGACCACGGACGCAGGCGAGATCGACGTACGCCGGATGCTAGAGCGCATCAACGAACGCATCGAGGCACTGTACGACCGCGATCATTGCATTGGGCACGCATACTTTACCCATCTGTGGGGCAAGACGGATGGTGCGCAGCGGTTCGAGGCACTGGCCGATACTTTCCGCAATCGCGTGCTGCCCTTGTTGGAGGAATACTTCTTCGAGGACTGGCGCAAGATTCGACTGGTGCTGGGCGACAACCAGAGCAAGAAGCCCGATGCCGCACAATTCATCACCGAGAGCGATGCTCACGAGCAGGCATTGAATGACTTGTTTGGCGACGATCACGGGCTCGACAGTTACACCACCCAACGCCGCCATCAACTCCAGGTCTCGGCACTCACCAATCCAGCCAGCTACCTCGGCATCTACCAGTCCCTGGCTTGAGGGGGGCTAATGGCGCACACTCCGATCTACGAATTCGATGCGCTAGTGGCTGCTGCTGCCGGTGTTACCGATAGCGTGGGTCTGCGGACGGTGCCGCCACCGGTGTTCTCGTGGCTGGAAGCACAGGCGCTGCGCCTGGCCGAGGTGGGTGAAACACCCTGGTTGCGCTTGACTCAGCGGCGCGGGCGACGCGCCGTACAGGTGACCCGCTTCGTCGGAGTGATACGGGCCCCGGACGGCTATCAGATCGAGGTGTTGCCAAAAGTCGGCAAGGCGATTGGCGGGGGCGATGTTGAGGCGCGTCAGTTGCTCATTGAAATGCTGCGCTGCCTGGGTGGATTTCGCCACATCCAGACCGACAGCGCCAAGCTGTTCGCCACCCGCATGCCCTTGCTGGAGGTGTTCATCGCTGAATTCCTTCGCGCCGTGCAACATCTCGTTAAACGAGGACTGCGCAGCGATTACAGGGCGCAGCAAGACAACTTGTTTTCCCTGCGCGGCAAGCTGCTAATAGCTGCACACCTGCGGCACAACCTATGTCGGCGCGACCGTCTTTTTGCCGAGTTCGATGAGTACACGCCCAACCGACCGGAGAACCGGTTGCTGCACGCGGCCCTCAAACGAGTGCTAGCCTGGACAGCCTCACAAGCCAACCAGCAACTGGCGCGCGAGCTGTGTTTCGTGTTTGCCGACGTACCGGCATCGGAACACCCCGCCACGGACTTTCAGCGAGTGCGCCTGGATCGCGGCATGGCGCATTACGACGGGGCGCTGGCGTGGGCACGGTTGATCCTTGAAGATCAATCACCTCTAACAGGCGTTGGCGGTCATCATGCGCCGTCCCTGCTGTTTCCGATGGAGGCGGTGTTCGAGGCCTTCGTTGCCAAGCACCTTGCACGGCAACTTGAACAAGGCTTCGCGCTGCGCACGCAGGCCCGCAGCCTTTCCTTGGTCAGGCACCTCGAACAGAATTGGTTCCGCCTAAAACCCGATCTGTTGATGCAGGCTGCAAAGGTTAATCGTTTGGTGCTGGACACCAAGTGGAAGCTGCTCGATGGTTCACAGGCTACAGGTTCAAACAAATACGGCTTGGATCAAGGCGACTTCTACCAACTCCACGCCTATGGCCAGAACTACCTCGATGGCCAAGGGGACGTGGTGCTGATCTACCCGAAGACGGATGTCCTGAACAAGGCGCTGCCAGTGTTCGAGTTTCCGAAATCGTCAGGACTTCGGTTGTGGGTGCTGCCGTTTTGTTTGAAGGACAAAAAATTGCTATTGCCGGATTGCTGCAGCCTCGACACATTCCTATCTTGACGGCAACGCCGCATCAACCTTGCGGAATGCTTCTAATCTGGGGGGACGTCGATTCAAAAGAACTGTGTGGGCGGCATGCGCTTAAAGCGGGGTGCAGACACAGTAGTCCGAATCGTAACTCGGCGCGCCAGGCGCTCAAGAGGCAGATTCCGAGTGTGTGATGCTGCCATTCAAGGCATGCTGTGGTCAACTGCCAGCATTGGTCGCTGCGGTCATTCAGGCACTGAACCATGAATGACTCTGATCAGCCTTTACTAAACCATCAGAAGTGACATCGGCGACGATTTTAGTGATTGACGCAGATGCAGCGAGGCTGTGTGAAAACTCGTTCAGATCGGGAATTCAGGGGTACCCAGCCCCTTGCCCGCTTCGTGATCGTCGATCCTGGGACGATTTGAGAGGTCGATTCTTTCGAACGGCGGTGTGTCCAAGCGTTTTCACACAGCCTCCAGCGATTGCAGTCACAGGTGTAGAAATAAGTGCCGGTCGGTTGTCGGCCAGAAGCTGACGTGGCGTCGCACGCGAGAAAGCTGTCATCTGGACTCTTCTCACGCACCTTTGGGTTCACTTTGGCTTGGCTGCTTTCTGTCGCCGAGCTTGGCGCGCCTTCCGTCTCGCATCGGCCCACACGTGGTATGCAGGCATATTCAAGTAGAGTTGTTGTGTGAGGTCGGCAAGAGTCTTGAGCCGATCCAACTGGACGTATCCTGGCGAGATCAGCCTCTCATGCTCACCCCCCTTATCCTTCCAAGCAAGGTGCAGCCAGTGCCCTGCGAACAGCTCAGTGCCAGTCAACAAGATCACAGGAGCCCGCGAGCGACGCTCCTCCCTCACGTACTCTCGTCCCCATTCAGCCAGTTTTCGCAGTCTTGTCACCTCTTCGTTTGTCAGTTCACTGGCCTCTTTCATCGTTGCAAACACGAGCACAGCACCAGGAAACGCTTCTGCCAAAGCCTTCATACGTAAGACATCATCCTCTTTGAAGACATCTTCCTTGATGGCATTGCTAGGCGCGCGCGATGGGCGCTTTGAGCCGTCGCGGCCAAAGCGCTTAGCCTCGCCAAACACAATCTCGGTTGGGTGGTCAGTCCCGAATTGACGTTGACGCTGATACCAGAGAATGAAATCGGCTTCGATCTTCTTTCCAGTCGGAAGTGTCAGTTCCTGTCCTGAAGACCACGTCACCGCGTTGTTGTGTCGCCCGATGACTGTGGAAAAAAACCGGATGGCAAGAGAGGCGGCATATCCACCGCTGGCAAAGTCCGGGAGCGCAAAGGGACCGACGAGGCGGTATGCCCACCTTGAGGCATTATTGCTAGTCGAGTCGAAAATCGGGAAACTGAATTGACGAAGACAAAGACTGCATTTGAGTTTGTAGTCCAGATCGGACAAAGAGTACCAACTCCAACTCGAACACTTCGAGCACTTCACCTCAAGACCCAACTCGACAGCGTTCCGCTTGACAAGCGTTTCAGCGGACCCTTCGCGCCACACATCGCCCTTGACAGCAGCGCTCACCTTGTTGATGAACTCTTGTTGCTGCATACTCTTAGCGATCGGTTTCCTCGATATTTCGTTTAACAACTTGACCACACCGGCGCTCGCGATGCTCTTCACGCCAGCAAACCCGCCGAGTGTTTGAATGATCTGCTGCGTCGCACGGCCTGCGTCCGACAGCCTCACCTGAATTCCTCGGGTCTTAAGCCAGTTCGCAATAGCGCTCTGGCCATCGGACAGCTTCCAATAGTTCTGAATGTCCCGAAACTTTGGAAACATGACGAAGCCTTCAGTCGTCGCAAGGAAGGTGTCACAACCGAGTTGAAATGGGGAAAAGTTTGGGTCCCTGTACTCCGTTGGAAGGATTGTGGCAATGTGTTTTTCGAAACCCCAATTTCTCAGAGTGATGACGTTCGCCCAGCGATTCTCGTTTCCATAATGTTCGGCGAATTTTGGATGAATTGAATCGAATCGAATGTCTGGATTTTCCTCTGCGTACTGCACATCGAATGTCTTCTCGACTGCCGTCAGCATGGGGCGTGATGCCCCGACATGACCACTTGGTGTTGGGCGCCAAATGGCTGGGTACCAATCCTGGCGGACATTTGCGCCGGACACATCCACCGCGAAATGCTTCTGGTAGAGGCTCTGGATGTCCTTACTTGAAATCGAACGAGAAAACATGACCTTCGCGCTCAGCATCACGCCATGGGGATTGCCTGGCATGGGGCGGTAAGCTTTCTTGATAAAAGTCCTGCAAAAGTCAGATAAGTCATCGAGCCATTGAACTGGGATAGGTAGGACGTCCGGTTGAAATGTGCGAAGGTTCCAGAAATCAATGAGATCACGACCTTCCAAGGCGTTCATCACAAAGAGTGTGGCGTCACTGTGATCGTTGTAGTCAACCTCAATCTTTGAGTGGCCGATGTCCAGTGCTGAAGTCAGGCCCTCGCTGTACAGCTTTTCGAGCGCGACACCGTCGAGATTGACCTCTGAAGGTCCAAACGCATCCTTGAAGGCGCGACTAAAGTAACTCAAGCCGCCCTGAGTCGGAAAGCCACCAAACGCGCATGCACAGAAGGCAGCAAAGGCCCCATCCTTGGCTGTGACATCGGTGATGCTGTGCTTGTGGCGACGTTCGAACTGAAACTCCTTGAGGTACAAGTCCTTGTAGAGATCGAAAGTACTGAGGCCGTTTCCCTCTCTGTTGCGATCACCGGTACGCACGAGCACTTCAGACAATTGGAGCACTCGTTCCGAGTGAAACCCCATGCCGTTTGCCAATCCCTTCTCGGCCTCGACCAAGAAGTCCGGCTCGTAACGATCAAGGTAGCCGTTCATGATTTGTTTGGCAGTATCGAAGCGGTGCCCATGCCGATCCCACCAAGTCGGAACTTGTTGAAAAAAAGGGATGATGGGATTGAACTTCCCTCCCCAGAGGCAAGTGTTGATTCTCAGAATCTCAAGCACGCGCTTGGAATCGTTTGGACGAACTAGAAACGCGAATCTGACCGGTCTCAGTCGTACCCTTGCGCTGACGTGGTCCATTTAGCTATCCATCCTCAATTGGGAGTGTAAATGACCAGATGTCTTCTTTCGAAGCCACGACTCCCCTCTTTGGGGCAGCTTCTGACGCTTGCTTGTAATGTAGGGACGACTGCTCCCAGCCTTAAGCGGATATCCCACTGACTCTGCCGTCTGGAGTTGGAGTTGCCCCTTTAGACCGGACAGATTATTGTTCTGTCAAAGGAGTCACAAATGGGGCAAAAAAGAGGGGCGTATGCGCCCGAATTTCGTCAACAGATGGTGGAGTTGGTTCGGGCTGGGCGCAAACCAAGTGAGCTCGCCAAAGAGTTTGGTTGCCACGACACCAGCATCAGCGCATGGGTTCGCCAGGCCAACGCCGACGAGCTAGGTGGTGGTCGGCCTGATGCGCCACTGACAACAGTTGAGCGACAAGAGCTGGCTCAGTTACGTCGTCAATTGCGTCAAGTCACACAGGAGCGCGACATCTTGGCTTGAGGCAGGCCCAAGTTCGCCAACAAGGACAGCGGCATCGACAAGACATCTATGCGCTGATCCAAGCGAACCAGGCCGACATCCCAACCAGAACTATGTGTAAACATTTACAAGTGAGCACAAGTGGGTATTACGAGTGGCGCTCACGCCCTCCCAGCCAACGAAGCATCAATGACCGCATCACGACTGAGCGTATTCGCCAAATTCATGTCATGAGCGATTGCACCTATGGGCGAGCGCGTGTGCAGGCAGAGCTGCGTGATATGGGGCTTTGCGTGAACCATAAACGCATTGAGCGCTTGATGAAGTTGGCAAGTCTCCAAGGCGTGAGTAGGCGTAGGAGCTATGTGGTGACGACACAAAGAGATCGTCATGCGAAGACTGCCCCTGATCTGGTCAAGCGCCAATTCACAGCCACCAACACCAACCAATTGTGGGTGGCTGACATGACGTACGTGCCGACGTGGGTTGGGTTCTTGTACTTGGCTGTTGTGGTGGATGTATATAGCCGTAAGGTGGTTGGTTGGGCGTTTGGCGAACGCATGACCAGTGACTTGGTGATCGCAGCGTTGAACATGGCGTTACATACACGTCGTCCAGAGTCGGTCATCCATCACTCAGACCAAGGAAGTCAATACACCAGCGTTGCGTTTGGCAAGCGATGCGATGGAATGGGTGTCAAACCGTCGATGGGCACGGTGGGAGATGCTTATGACAACGCCATGGCGGAGAGCTTCTTCGCAACGCTGGAGTGTGAGCTGATTGATCGACGCTCTTGGAAAACGAAAGCTGAGGCACGGTTGGCCATCTTCACTTGGATCGAGTCTTGGTACAACCCGTTGAGGCGTCACAGCGGGTTGGGACAGCGCTCACCCAATGCATTTGAGAGGAGTTTGAACTCACAGAAATCACACATTGATATTATTGAATCCAACGACCTTGTTCGAGAAGGTCAAACCGTCCGGTGAATTGGGGCAACTCCAATCCCTAGTAAACACGTCAACAAGAAAAAAGCCCCAAGCGACAAGCACTTAGGGCCTTTCGTTTACCATTTAGGCAAAGGTAAATCCTAAAAGGGAATATCTTTATCGAATTCGTCGAACGGATTCTTCGGCCTCGGGATCGCGCTCTCCGGGAGAGGCAAGCGGTTCACAACGTGAAGGTTGAGGATGTCCTCGCGATCCATAAACAGAATCTGGCTCCGCTTCGACTGGTCAAGCTTGCCACCCAGCCAGTTGCGGGCGGCCTTTGTGATTTCACCACCGGCCACAATGAATGCGTGATCGACGAGGACCCTCCTGCTAGTCTCTGGGTCAAAGACCTCATGCCCAAGCATCATCAGCACCTGGTTGTGAATCTCTGCAATGTTCGCGTTTGAACCGTTGGTCATGCCGGCGGCATCGAGCTTGCCTTTCTTCGCCTGCAGGCCGAAGTACAGCACATGTTGAGTCGGAAGCACGAACCGCATCCACACGTCCTTGCCGTACTCAAGCGCCTTGTCCTTATGGCCGGCCGATGTAATGCGATGGAAGTTGAGTTGCCGGAAGAGCGGTAGCAGCACTTCATTGATGAGGTCATCCTCGGAGCAGCCGTTGAGGTACGCGCAGAGTAGCTCGCGGCGCTTCAACTCGTCCGGAGTAAGGGGTCGGTGTGGGTTGTTCGCGAGCGCGGAGACCGTTTTCGTGCCGATATGACGAACATACAGCAGATCGTCGTCACCGTAGAACGCTTCGAAACCCTCGCGGCTCAATGGCTGGTTAATGAGCAATAGCGCCTTGGATCGTCCTGGGTCGTCATCCTCTGCGTCCGACTTGTGCATCAGGACGCGGAGGAGGTTCATGAAGCGGTCTGGCAGCGTGTGCGGGGTGGACTGTGGGTCGGCGAGAAGTTCGTCGAGTCGCTCAGATGTCCAGTGCCACCTAGTCGAGCCGTCGTGGGCGAAGTCAAGGTCGCACTCCTCGAAGAACTGCGTTATGCGGGAACTCGACCGGTATGGAAAGTGGATTGCATCGCCAATGACACAGTCGGCCAGGGCTCTCAGATTTCGAGACTTGAATTTCATATGCGAATTTACCGGCCTAAACTGGGGTTGCAAACTCTGACTAGTAGGCGACCCCAAGGTCGCTGAACACCTTGGCGAGGTCGTCGGAGTCTATGGGCCAATGCTCACGAGTCTGAGCAGGCATCTTCTCAACAAGGAAGTAGGCTAGGAGCACTGCGGGCTGGTTAAAGAAATGCCGTTGTCCTTTCTGCTCTTTGATCTTGTCGAAGACGTAGGTCTTAGCCGTCAAGAACTCTTCAATGCGTGCAGGAGCATCCTGGGGCAGAAGTTCCATGAAGGCATCCACCACAAGCTGATTGGAGCGCTCCTGACCCGGTTCAAGACCTGTGCCCTTCTTGTAAACACCGCTCAGGTAGTCCAGGAGCAACCTTTGCGGCTCACTGGCACTGGCGAGATCCTTCATGGCTTGCTCAAAGAACTCGTCAGTGGCTTCAATCAAGGCCATACTCTTGGCGACGGTGCGTTTGACTGACGGCTTTGTCGTGGTCTTTGGCTTGTAGAGCGTGTCGTGGGTTAGCTCACTGTGAGCATGCTGCAAAAGCGTGCGGATTTGCACCTCACACGCAAGGCCTTCGGGGAGATTCTGGCCATCAATCGACAGGCCCGCCTCAGATCGCAACACATAGTGAACGGACTGGTAGGAAAACTCCAAAGGTTTGGCCAGTCGCTCCTCTTCGTAGTCCTTGTCCTTGGTTTGGGACCAAAAGGCCTCACATTCAGCACTTTCGATGATCGAGCAGAAGGTGTTGATGTGCGTGGTCAGGAGCACCACATAACGCATGCCTACCTTGTCGGAGATGTCCTCATATGGATTCTTGTAGGGCTTGTTTCTATACAGCGCCTTGTCAATCAAGCTGGTGTCGCCTTTGAGGCGCGGCACCATGGGAACTTTTAAAAAGTAACCCAGAGGGGTGGGAGCAATGGCAGGAATCAGCCTGCGTTCGATTTCCTGCGCGATGAGTTTGGCCCAAGCCCTATACAAGGGCTTGTCAGCTTCCCACCGCTCAAGGATTTCTTGTTCTTTCACTCTTGATCGCGGATGTGATCGCGTACTGTGATCTTGGTCCACTTGGGCACGCTGCCATGCTCATCGGCCTCACCATCGATGGCCTCGACCCGCACGTAGTTTTCGAACTGATCCGCAGGCGCTGTGAACTTGATATCGTGGCCAAAAGTCAGCTTGCGATGTCGCAACTGGCTTTGCACCTCAGAGAGGTCCTTGTGGATGGCTGTGGCGGGAAAATTCTTCTGCCCCATGTAGTTGGTGTAGGCGTCTTGTAGTACAGCATCCCCAAGATAGGTTTGGGAAAATACGTCCACTTGGATTGTGGCAGCCTGATCCGTCTTGAGGTACGTAGTCAGGGCATTGAGAAGATCAACTTTTTTTTCTGAATTGACATTGGCATTGCGGATGAAGTCTTTGGTCAGTGCATGGAACTGTTTTGTTTGAAATGCACTATTGGATGGAAACTCCAAGCCCAGAAAACCTTCGTAAAAATACTGCGCAGCGGAAAGCTTGTTACCCAGAGTGATCAGGTCATCAAACAAGAAGGCCTTCCAGCCGTTAGTGGGCTGCTGAGCTGTGGCAGCTGCCTGATCAGCACGCAGGAAAGCACCGATCTTGTACAGTTTTGCTTGCGGAGTGAGGATCAGTTCCTTGATGTACTCCAAGGTTAGATTTCCATCCGCTTGCCGCTTGGTGAAACCCCCATGGGGCTCTGCCTTGATGACGCACATAAAGGACCGGACTGGGTTGCCGCAGGTGCCTTCAATCACCACAACGATGCCACCAGGGATCGTTCGATTAGTCTGCGCCACTGCCAGCTTGCTAGCAATGTTTTGGGACAGGTTTACAAACTGAACATCATTGCCCTGCGACTCAATGATCTCTTTGGCCCGATGCCAAGTGCTGTCCGCCCCAGCTTCTCGGATCGACATTTCAACGCCATGAGACGATTTTCCGAGGGCATTTGTGATCCGAGCCTGCAAGGCATCCCGAGCGTCCTGAGGAAGCATTAAGAGCTGACCCCCATAGTTTGGTTGGACTAAGGCCTTATCTGCACCGCGTGCAAAGACCTCGTGAATGATCAAACGGCTGATTGAAAGGTTCTCAAAGGACATATTGCAGATTTTTCGTGCTTCCAGATGCAATCGAAATTGCACCGCCAAGTTGCATCCTACAAGCAACACCTTACGCGGTCATGGCATGCTGAAAACCCATCTTGCATTCGGCCTTGGAAGACCGCTCCGTGTTCCGAATCGGGCGAGCGCTACCGTATCGTGAACTACCGCAATCGCTGCAAAACAGACCCTCCATGGTGGCGGGCGACATTTCACCCGTTGGTGTTGTGCAAGCTGATTTACTTGAGCCTGTGACGACCAGTGACACAAAGCTGATGCGTGCCATTGACGGCTTGAACAGCCGCTTTGGTCGCGGCACTATCAAACTCAGCACAGGTGAATTTTGACCGCGAAAATGTTAAGGCCGCTGCAAGTGCAGGCTTCCCATCAGACTCACTTGGAAACACAGCACCCAACGAATTTGCAGAACTGCACTCGCTGATTTTGAAGCTTGGAAAAGGTAATGTTAAGCGTGGCATAAAGATAATTAGTACGTTCAAGTGTAGTGTGACCATTTATGCGCATACTCTTAGAAATTGAAAACCTTGAATTTTCATGCTTCCGTAGCATCGTCTGGCTTGCAAACAATTCACCTTAGACAAACAGCGCGCAATAATGACTACTCCCGCATAAAACACGATTCATCTTCTGTTGCCCTCGGAAGTGATTTCCAAATCCCTTGTTGAATACCGATTGATTGAAACTCGACTTCAACATTTTCTTGAATCAATTGAATTTTTTGTCGATCACATTGGCGTTGTCATTAACCCAGATGAGTCCTATTTCGCTTTTGCATCTGAGTCAGATGATCCGGTCGATGGATTTATCGTAGTGCCATCTTCGGCCTTGAATCAAAATTTATATCAGGGGTTGCTTCCTCCTTACGCACTTGTTCCAAACGTCGAAACAAAGATTGGTTCGGCGTTTTCTGAGTTCATGCAAGAACTCACAAGCATGCATCAAGATTGCTGTTTGGCATTGCTGGAGACGTTTCTCGACTTTGATAACGAAATCTCTTTCAAGTTGAGGGGCTCAATTCATCTACTAGAAGACAGCAGACTTGTTGCGAGCATCAATTACAAAAACGCTCCCGAGAGTGCAGTGCTTGAAATGATCAATGCGAAAGGTATCAACATCACTCAATGCCAGAAGTGTGAGCTTGTGTGCGGCGTCAATTCCCTTTACATCAAACGTCGGATCTGCCTCGGCATAGCCAAGACGTTGTGCTTCTGCAAGCGCCTGGCCAAAGCTCAAGCTTTGCGTTTTCATTCTGGAAAGGATGTAATTGGTGGTGCCATTGATGATCCCGGCGACCCATTCGATGCGGTTGGCTGATAAGCCTTCGCGCAAGACCTTGATGATGGGGATACTGACTGCGACTGCCCCCTCATATGCAACCACCACGCCTTGGGCGTGCGCGGCTGCAAAGATTTCACTACCGTGTTCGGCTAGCAGTGCCTTATTGGCAGTGACCACGTGCTTGCCATTGGCGATTGCCTGCAGCACTAAGTCTTTGGCGATGGTGGTTCCACCAATGACCTCGACAACCACATCAACATTCGGATGGTTAACGACCAAGAGCGGATCATCAACCACGACCACATCATTGGTCAGTATGCTGGCTGCACGCGCCAGATTGCGAACAAAAACCATGACGATTTCGATTCGCCGTCCGGTTCTGGCTGAAATAATATCGGCGTTGCGAGCCAAGACTTGGTAGGTGCCAGTGCCTACGGTGCCAAGTCCGAGCAAACCGACACGTAGTGGGGCTGGGGCAGGCATGAAAGCGCCAAAGTGCTGAGGGGTAGCAGAAAAACTTGCTTGACGATCTTGGTACATACATTCTCCGAACAGTTATGAATCCAGATGCCAGTGCTGGATTTGTTCAGAGAAATTACCAGTAGGCAGCCGGAATGGCCACCTGCACGTCGCTCAGGCGGCCGTGTTCGTAATGGTGGTAATTATGTGCGCTTCCGTAGCCCAAAACAGAACAAACAACCAAACAAATACCATGTCAGTGGTATCTTTCTGGGTTGGGCTAAGGTGACGGGACATAGTTTCAGCATATCACAGCAGGCAGTTTGCTCTGTCGTTGAGGTGCGGATTTGCTCGTTTTACCTTTTCGAGGGCATGGGCTCATTTAGCCTTTTCGGGACTCCCATAGCGCGGCTTGACAGGGACATCCTAAACACATAAACTCTCTATGTCATTTATGTGTGAGAACCTAACCCTTAGGAGAAAGAAGTGCCGCCCGACGACGACATCACCCCAAAAGCACCGATTGTGCAATTAATACAATCCGCACAGCAGCAGAGCTTCTCACGTAGCGACATCGCGACGACGAAGCGGGCGGTTCAAGATTTGAAACAGCAGACTCAGAAATTGAGTGGCGCGATCTTGAAAATTGCAGCCACAAGCCCCGACTGTGACAAGGAAGCGTTTGAAGCGGCATGGCACAAGCGACAGCAATTGAATTCAGTTCAGCAGCAGTTGGCCTCGATCGAGGAACAGATTAGCGACTGCCTTCCGCAGGCAAATACGGCTCGACTTACGGAAAAAGAGCGCAAGGAAATTCAAGGCTTGTACAGCTCCGGCTTGTATACGCAAAAACAACTCGCCGACGACTACGGTGTGACACAGCCCACGATTTCAGACATCATAAAGAGAGCATGAAGTCGTGACAACAAGAACCAGCGGCTCTGACAGGGGTTATTTGAATCATCGTGCGTTTTAGGACGTTTCAGAACCTAGTATCCAAGCGGGTTGCAGGAGGAAGACCGCTTGGAACCCGCATGGATAGGGGCTTCCCAAACGTCCTGAATCGCATCCCAAAAAAGGGGACCCCCTATCGGGTAGCGTCAACAACAGAAAACTTCAGACATTACGTTTTCTGGGTGGGTGTCCAGCGGCTTAGCGTGCTTTAAATTCCGTTTTCTACCGCGACCCCATTAGATAATGATACCGTCTCAAACTGGAGAGGTTCACCAGTTTGAGGTTTTTTCAATAAAAACTGTGTTTGTATACATGCGCCTTTGCCAATCTTAGGGGGCGTAATCATTGAATACGCCTCCTTTAGATGGTATTTGACGTATATGCCCCGCTCTTAATTTCTCTTTGTTATTTGATGGTTCGAATTTTCCGGTTACCGCTGTCCGTAACGTAGATAGCGCCGTCACTGCCTACGGTTACGCTCGTCAATGGGAATGTGAATTTTGCGGTGGCGGCGGGCCCATTTGTAGGGCCCGATGATGCGGTGCCAGCAATTTGAGCCGTGATGTACGGTGATGCTGTGCTCATCTGAACGGAGTTTTCCATGAACTTATATGTTTTGGTGCGCAGAGAGTCAGTGAAGTAAATGTCACCATTCGCGGCGCTTGTCAGTCCGCCGACGAAAGTTGGGGTGGCGAATGTGTAGCCAGTTACACGGGTGCCCGGTCATCCATGAGTTGAATGAGAAGACGAAAGATGGACGCCCCGCAGAAGAGTTTCTATGCGCCCAAGCGATTGACGCACATACAGCCGTCAAGCATTGGGTTCGCAACATTGAACGTCAGCCGAAGTTCTCGTTCTGGTTGCCAACTTCAACGGACTACTTTTATCCCGACTTCGTTGCCGAGCTGAACGATGGTCGCTTTCTTGTCGTTGAATACAAAGGCGCAAACCTAAAGACCAATGACGACTCACGAGAAAAAGACCAAATCGGCCACCAATGGGAGAAAGCCAGCGGGGTCGTTGCCTATTCTTGATGGCCGTCGCGAAAGACGATGAAGAGCGTGACGTTTATAAACAGATCGAGGCGAAGCTGAAATAAAAATTCTTGATCTAGTTAAATTCCACCAAAAAAACCATTACACTCCATTCGTTATCATTTAAACCACTTTATAGTGGTCATTTTGGAGATTAATGGTGGCTAATGAACTTTACTCAAAAATAGTGGCTGGCGAGATTCAATTACTCACAGCCGAGGATATCTGTGGCCGTCTGGGTGTTTCGCGCACAACATTTGACCGCTGGGTGAGAAATTCCTCAGCGCGGACAGAAGGGGGTCTAGGCGCTATAGCTCGTCAAGGTCTTCCATTACCAACAACTACAGGATTTCAGCGCACAGTTGGAATGGGCCTATCTGACGCGTCAGGGGGCATTGGCGCTTTGGGTGCTGCACTAAGTGATGGGACGTTGAACATGGCAGAGGGGAAAATTGAATTTCCTTTGCCGGATGTTCGTATTGGTCGAAGCCCTCGCTGGACATTTGAAACTGTCGTAGCCTGGCTCGAAAAAAACTCAACACTCTAAAGTGACACATGCCAATTAATTTCAGCCCTAAAGTCGGGCAAGTCCTTGAGTGCAATTTCGGTGAATACACACTCGACGCCAATGGCCAGCCGACCAATGCGCCCGATCACCACATACCGCCAGAAATGATTAAAAACCGCCTGGTGGTCGTGCTGAATGGAAAAGTGTCTGGTACTTCGTGCTTGGTGGTTCCGTTATCAACAACACACGATCTACAAAAGACACACAAAGGTTGGCACGTCGAAATACCAGAGGGCGAAATACCAGAGTTGAAATACTTTGTGCAAAGCGTCCGATGGGCGAAAGCCGACATGGTGCAACAAGTCAGCAGGCTGCGACTTAACCGCCCTAGAACGAACCACGGTCGAGACGAGACAAAAATTTCGTTTGAGAGTGTTGACAAGATTCAGCGGGCCGTTATCAAGGCCATCAGCGCAGCTAGTTTGCTGCCTGCTATAAACACCTAAGCTAGAAAGGCGAAAGCCCAGCATAGCTGGGCTTCGCGGGTCCCTCAAGGGGAAAATACACAATGGCCTCTAAGGGCAACAGCAGAATAATATCACATACGTGAAGTTTTTCAACCGTTTGTTGAAACCACTAATGGTTGAAAGGTCAAAACAAAGGAACGTTTAAGTGCGACATTAAAAGAGTGAGGGCACTTCGTGGATTGGTCCGATAAATGGACTAAAATGGCATCAGCATCATGAAATTAGTGTTGCCCGAGCCAGTCGGTTACTGGATGGCCCAAATGTTGGCCGCTTACCTAGAGAAATCATGGGCCACGGAGATCGAAAACAAATAATCGCAGAGGATGGCAGCGTCTACGAAGTAGAGGCGGTTCACATTCCAAACAGTGTGATGACTCATGCGCTTGTCGTTAATGAAGAAATGAGAACCAAGGCTGCTCGTCTTCTTCCGGTTGCTCAAAGAATGGCTGAGTCGCGAGCGACTCGTGCCTCCTTTTGCCGCGCTTCTGAGTGTAGTCTTGAGGTTTATGGTGGCCGCGCTTACGCCGAAGCCGAAGAGGCTGCTCGCGAATCACACGAGTACGCAGAGTCCCTTTATTTGGTGGCTAAGGGTTTGTCGGTTGAAGGAAAGCGGGTTGTGACGGTGGAACTGTGGCGAAAAATCATGGCTTGCTTCTACCAAGACCTCGCACTCGGCGCATTGATGGTGAAGGGGTGAGCTATGTTTGAAAATACGATGAACCTCAATGTTTGGTTGGAGTGGTCGGGTGCCTTGATTGGCATCATGGGCTCTGGTTTGCTGGCCACTCATAGTCGCGTTACCAAATACGGTTGGCTTTGTTTCCTTTTTGCCAATCTACTTTTTATTGCCTGGGCGCTCCGCATTGGCGCGACAGGTCTTCTCGTCCAACAAATCTGTTTTACTTTGACTAGCTTGTTGGGCATCGCTCGGAGCGGGTTCATCCCGTCGAATCATGTCGAAAACAAAACTGAATCAAGCAGTGCTGCGCGATGAGCGCGAGGCGCGAGGTCTAACCAAGTCGCAAATGGTTGACATCTTGGGTCTTGATGGTGCTCACGCAGAGCAAATCCTGACGGACTTCGAGGCTGGGTTTCGGGAGCCAAAGGCTGCGGTACTTCGCATCTATGAATCGCTCAATCGTCAGCGGTGGGGAGCTTCGAAGCTGCTGGATCTACCGACTTGGTCGCTTTCTGATGGTGGTCGCGTGGTTCATCACAACGACTGGCCGCGCTTTGTTGGTGTGGCAATTCCAGAAAGCGAGCATGCGCAACAGTGGCAATTCAAGAAGGCAGGCATGCCCGCCTTCTTGCTTAATGGTGCGGGTGGCTTGAATCAAATCATCTTCACGATGATTGATCATTTGCCTGGCGAGATTGATGCAGAGGACTTGTTTGCGGAGGCCGTGCGCCTTGTCGAAAATGAACTGAAAGACGGCCATGTCTAAGGCTAACAACAATTTCCGCTACGAGGGTGATCCTCAGGCATTGAGGGAGTGGCAAAAAAGGATGGGGTACACCTATGACGATGCAGCCGCTGCCCTGGGCATGTCCAGATCTGGATACAGCTCGTTGATTGCTAAATCAAACCCTGTTTTTATTGATCTTCGCACTGCGCTTGCCTGTGCTGCTATAGAGCTGGGCTTGGAGCCCCTTCCGGGCAACCTTGTGCCTTACCAACGCGGCACAAAGTGGCCGCCTAATTAATAAGCAATCTAGCGCGGACCCCTTGGAAGCAAGGGGTTTTCGCTTTTATTGACGACTTATCCACATCTTTGCCCAGAGGTTTGTTTGATAACTTCATGGGCAATGTCAGTGCCCGCGAAGGCGGGTCAAGAGTGACGATCAGAGCGGCCAAGGCCGCTAGGGGCGCTCGCCGCGCAGGCTTTGTGATTCGCTGTGCTGTCGCCTTCCCTGGTGAATTGGGTTTGCCTAACGTTCCGATTGCCGATCTGGAACCCTGAGTCTGTTTGTCTTCTCCTAGGGCTTGTCGCCCCTTCATGCCTCGGCTCTCTATGGGTCGGGGCTTTTTTCGTTACCGCATACGGTGATAAAAATTATCGCGTTCGGTGATGAGGCTTCGTCGTTTCTCATTCATTGCGATATTTTCTCGGCGTCTTCGGTAATTTCTCACGCAGAGCGATAAGACTTTCAGCGGGTGTTGAGTGGCTTCGCTGTCATCGTCTTTGCGCTATCGCGCAGCTGGTTCGGAATCGTGGCACCAGTGTTGCGCTTTGCTTCACCTGGTGCAGGAATGTTGACGCGCTTCATCCGCGTTTGAAACTTTTTAAAACTGTGGCGTGCGGGGAGTGAGCGCACGCCCGAATCTTCCCCCCATTTGTCGAGGGTCGGCGCGTCGGCCCCGTTGGGTCCGTCTGGGGCGACAAGTCGCGTCATGGCTGCGGTGAAGTTCATTCGTTTGAATGGCAAGCCATTTTTTTCAAACGCCTGCCCTCCCCCTTGTCATGTCCCCAGCGCCTCACAAACCCAATGCGGCATAAAACCGCGCGTGTCGTCCCGTTGGGATCCACTTGCTATTTATACGCATTGAATTTGTGCCCCTTCGCCCTCTGGGGAGCTGCTTCGGTCGTGCGCTCACTTGTTGATGTTGGCAGGGGCGCATGGTGATACAGCCGCAAGGCATCGCCGCCGACACCTCTAGGAGAAAAATCCATGACTGCTAACCGCATCCTGTTGGGCGACTGCATCGAAGTCCTCAAAACCGTCCCCGCCAATCACGTTGACTTTGTGTTGACCGACCCGCCTTACCTTGTTGGCTACAAAGACCGCGAAGGCCGCTCAATCAAAAACGACATTGAAAGCGACTGGCTAAAACCCGCATTTCGTCAGGTTTTCCGAGTGCTCAAGGCCGACAGCCTTTGCGTCAGCTTCTACGGTTGGAACAAAACCGACCTCTTTTTTGATGCTTGGAAATCCGCAGGTTTTCGCATCGTGGGTCACATCACTTTCCCCAAACGTTACAGCTCAACCACACGCCTCATGCGCTACTCGCACGAGGGCGCTTACCTGTTGGCCAAGGGCAATCCAAAGCCCCCGGCTCACCCTATCGCCGATGTTATTGAGTGGTCTTACTCGGGTAATCGCTTGCACCCTACCCAAAAGGGAACGGCCTCACTTACTCCGTTGATTGAATCGTTTTGCCCCCGTGGCGGTTTGGTGCTTGACCCCTTCGCAGGCTCGGGCTCTACGCTTATTGCTGCTCGCTCAATCGGACGCCGCTATCTCGGTATTGAACTCGACCCGCAGTTTCACGAAGTGGCTACCAAGCGTATGCAGGGCTATACCAAACGCTTAGGCGAATACGTGGACTTTGAACGCGAAGCCGCGAACGCCTCAAGCATGGAGGCCGCAGCATGAACACCATGACCGTCACCGCTAAAGCGTGGACCGTCACGGTGCCCGCTGGCCGCTATTTCTTGGGCGACCCTTGCTATGCAGTGCCTAACGAGTACTGGATGCCCTTGCTTGAATCGTGTGACTTCTTTGATGGTTCACCCGTGGGCCAAGCCAACGGCACGCAAGTGCTCGCCTTTGGCACCGCCTGGGGCGATGGAACTTACAACGACCAGCACGGCAACAGCTACCCCGTAGACGCTGGCCTTATCGGCTTGACGCCGATAGCCCTAGCGCAACAACACCCAGACTTTTCAACGCTCGAACGCTTGGGGCGCATCGTGGACTTTGAGAGTCCTACGACCTGCACCAAAGAGGCCGGCGTTTTGACCTTCGGCAAATACGTCATTGATACAGACGAAAGCGACACAGACCATGACTAACAAAACACCAAGTCGTGCCATTGACCCGAAGACACTTGCCGCCCAGGTGGGCGACTACGTGCGCGGCTACGGGCGCAACAACACGGAGGCCTTAGCCTCGCTCATTGCATACCGCCAGTGGGCAGTCATGGCACAGCGAGAGCTTGACGCTCGCGCTGCGCGCTTTGTCTCAGTGTTCAGCAACGATGAACTAGAGGCCATTGCGCGGGGAGATGTGAGCCTGTCCGAAGTGGGCCGCGAGGTCCTAAAAGAAATTGAAGGGGGCAAGGCATGACCCACTTTGCTCAAGCAACGAATGAGGCAATCATGCTGCGCCTGGCATTTGAACAAGTCACGTTTAAGATTAACGGTCAGGACGTGGTGATGCAAAAGCTGCCAACGCCTTTGCCGTTTTCACGCAAAGCCGTTAACTTGCGCGAGATGTCCGGTGGTGAACTGTCCACGGTCTATGTCTTCAAGCGCATCGAGATGGACCCGCTCGGTTTCGATGACTTCGCTCGAAACCTTTGCCGCGATACCGAATGGCTCAAGGGCCAATGTCACGCGCTCCCCATCGCAGACGCTCGGGCTTGCGTGATGGTGGTGGCCACAGGCCGCCCCATTCTTTTTGTTGATACTCAGGGCAGCGACTATGCCCGTTATGTAGCGAGGGTGGGATGAATAACGTTGATGACAGCATGCAGCCGGACCCTTGGCAAATCTTGAGCGATGACGAGCGCGCAGCCCTTGCCCTGCTGGTAAAGCAGCGCCTAGGCTTCGTGACCCTTGAAGAACGAGGCGGCGATCGCCTGGACTTTAAAGATGTTGCCGTGTGGACCGTGCGCGATTCACTGGCTCGCGCATACCTTGCAGGCGTGAACGCCAACAAGTCCAAGGGCTAACGGTTCACCCTGTCCGGCCCCTCGCCGGGCAGGGTGTAACCAGTCGCTGCGCGAGTGCTTCGGTCCGGTCGATCGCGGCTTCTGTGATTCGCTTCGCTACTCCAGTCGCTGAATGTGGGCGCGGCTTAACGCACGCGCAAATTTTTCCGTCTGTGGTGTGCGTGGATTGAGCGCACGCCCGAATCTTCCCCCCATTTGCCAAGGGTCGGTGCGTCGGCCCCCTTCGGGTTCCGTCTGTTGCGCCAAGGCGCGTCACGCAACGCAATCAAGTCCGAGTTTTGATGGCAAGCCATCTTCTCAAAACTCAGCCTCGCCCGCATTACGTGTCAACAGCACCTCACAAGCAAATCAGGCAATGAACAGCCTCCTCCACCACGCCCTAAAGGGCGCGGGTCCCCTCCATTAAATGCCCGCTTCACTTGTGCCCCTTGTCCTCTGGGTGGCTGCTCCGGGCGTGCGCTCAATTCTTGTTTCGGTGTGAGTGCATGGCAGGCAAAGACTAACAAACTCCCCTGCCGCCGAACTCTCTAGGAGATTCGTTATGCCTAACTGGTGCCACACCTCTTTGTCCGTCACGGGCAACCCCACCCGTGTCGCCGAATTCGTTGAATTCGCCAAGTCCAAAACCAACGATTCGGTTTTGTCCTTTGAAAACTTTGTGCCCATGCCGCCAACGCTCCAAACGAACGCAGGTTCAGATGGTGACATTGGCTTCGCTGCATTTCATTCTGAAACCGAATGGCAGGTCTACTTAACTTACCCTTGGGCGAAAGACCACAACATTCACGATCGCAAGAGCTTGCAGGAATACGTTGAAAAGCATCGCCCTGATGCCAAAGCCCAAGGGCAAATCTACGCAGACAACTTGACACAGCATGGTGCAAAGCACTGGTATGACTGGAGCATTACCCATTGGGGAACCAAATGGGATGCTTGCAGAGCTACGCTGGAGCATCACGAAGATGGTGAGGCAGTCATTAACTTCGAGACAGCGTGGTCTCCCGCCACGCCTGTCTTACTCGCCATTTCAGTGAAATATCCCGACTTGACGTTTGAATGTTCATTTCATGAAGAAGCGGGCTTCTTTAAATTTGAGGCAACGTGGCTCGGTGGTAAGCAAACGTCCGAGGTGAATTTACCTAACGATTGATTGTCTCGGCTCGGCAGGGTTGCTCCCTGCCCTTGCCGCGCCGCTCGGCGGGTCTCCTTCGTCGTTACCGCCTGCGCTTTGCCTTCGGCTCTCGGGTGCTAGTTGGGCGTCATTGCTGATGCGCCCACGCTACCACGCCGTTCTCGCAGTAAAGGCCCTTTCGCGCATGAACGGGTACCCCGCCGCGCCTGTGGGCGCGTCGACCCATTAATTGCACGGTGGCCTTGACTGCTGCGCTGCGCCGTGGTGCTTCTGCGCTAGGCAATGTCGCCTTGCAACCTGTTGCGCTTATGAAAAACAAATTCGACTTCCCAGCGATTAAAACCGCGTTTCGTACCGCTGGTGCCTTGATGATTGGCAACGCTTTCGTGGCGCCATTGCTCTTTGACAATCGCAACTGGCTCGGTGTCGTCACCTTGCTGGTGACGGGCACTTGCGCTATAGTCTTGACTAGCTTAAAAGGAGATTGACATGGACTCGGCAACTTTGCAAATTCTCGCGATGGGCACGTTTCTCCTCGCCGTGATTGGCGTTGTCAATTGGCTTGAGCGCCGCGAGAAAAAACAACTCGATACTGACTGCTGAAACAAGCTCCGTCAAAACAGCGACCTTCGGGTCGCTTTTTTTTGCCTGTCGCGGTTTTCTCGCCTCGCTCCGCATCGTGCTGGCAATGAAATGAGCCTGCGGCTCTTCGTGTCGTGGTCCGCTCTTGGGACAGTGCTTGCGCACTCTCCCGCCGCTAGGCATCCCTAGTCTTGCGCCCGCATCGCTGCGCGATACGGGCAACCCTTCGCTTGTAACCGCACAGCTTCTCGCTTCGTTTTCTTTGCTCGCCGGGCGATTTTGTGCAGCTTTCCGATTGCCCTTTATTTGCTCGTTTGCGTTTGCTTTAAGGCTTCGATTCCGACTTGCAGGGATGTGAATTTGATCGAGTAATTCGTCTCGGTTTTGAATATCCGCGCGCCGATTTTTTCACAGGTCTTTTCGAAGGTTTCGCTCGTGTTTTCTATGTTTTTGACGCGCACAGTTAGTCCGTCTTGCCAGTCAATTCCTAGTATTTGCAGTTCCGTTTTTTCGTCTGGTTTTTGTCTTAGGGCTTGGGTGTAGGTGATCTGCAAGAGCTTGATGAATTGCTCTATTTTTCCGAGTTCTTCGCTGATTTTTTCGACAGTCATTTAGGCCATTTGTTGTTTCAAGAAGGGCTCTTGTTTCGGTTCATTTTAAGGTTGGGCGTCTCCCCGCAAGCGGGGGCGGGCTGTCGTGAATCAAGCCACGGGGCAAGCCCCGCGTCTTGACCCTACGGGCTTCCATCCCTGACGCAAAGCACGAGCCCGAAGGCTCGTGCTGTCCATCACTTCAAGTAAGTGATGGCGACCCAGACGATAAGTATCGCCACGGCAAACAACTCGTTATTAAGCATGTTGTGCCCTCCTTTCAAGAAGGGATATGTCGTTGACGAATTTAATTCCGACCTTATGCCCTTCTCGTTCTTCGCCTAGGGCTCGAACCTCGGGCTGGGGTCCGTCCGCTGAACGCTGGACGAACAACCTTCGGCACTCGTAGCAGGGCTGGGCTGTCATTGCATAAACACCGAGGCTACCAGACCGTTCTCGCAGTAAAGGCCCTTTCGCGCATGAACGGGTGCCCCGCCGCGCCTGTGGGCGCGTCGACCCATTAATTGCACGGTGGCCTTGACAGCTTGCGCTGCGGTCTGGTCCTTCTCGGCAGGCAATGACGCCTTAAAACTAGGAGAACCTCATGACTACATTCGCTTCCCCCCTTTTCGTGTGTGAAGACGCTGGCGTGTACCGCGTCGCCACCGCTGAAGAAGTGCGCGGCAGCGCCATTGCCCTTTTGGCTGGCGACTTAAACGAACAACCCGTGATGAATTCGCCGCACAAAGTCAAAGACTTTCTGCGTCTGCACATTGGCGACTTGCCGCACGAAGTGTTTAGCGTGCTGTTCCTGGACCCGCACAACCGGATGCTCGCCTACGAGCAAATGTTTCGCGGCTCCTTGTCTCAAACGATGGTTTATCCACGCGAGGTGGCTAAACGTGCGTTGGAGCTGAACGCCGACAGCGTCATCTTTACGCACAACCACCCAGGGGGCAGCACCAAGCCATCGCAGGCTGACATTCGCCTCACCAATACGCTCAGGGATGCGCTTAATTTGGTTGGCGTCACCGTTCGCGACCACATCATCGTGACGCGCGGATTGACTTGCTCGATGGCTGAAGAGGGCCTCATGTGAGGCCTGGGGCTTTGCCCCTTTTGATGATCAGAGCTTTGCTTGTGTGAAGTCAGTTCACATGCGCTTTGCGCGCACGTTCAATCATTCAGTATTGATTGTTTTTAGTCAGATCGGCATAACGCCTCACACCGCTAGAGTTGCGCGCAGCGCAACTAGAACTGATTGAGTTGATGCGGGCTATTCGCCCGCTGGCGGCTTGCGCCGCTGGTTTGTCTTTCAGGGCGCGAAGTGAGTTTTGTGGTTTGCAAGGGTGAGGCTCGCGGCCTTTGAATTGGCTGGCGTGGCACCTAGTCACCATCAGGGGCTACGCCCCCGATACCCCAATTTGTAGGGGCTTAAATTCTTAACATTGCTTAACAAAAAAGTGAGTGAGGGTTGCAAATAGTCCATTAAATAGACTATAATAAAACCCATGCAGACGAACAAGTTTGCACCCGAGCCAGTCGGTTACTGGATGGCCCAAAAGTTGGCCGCTTACCTGGAGAAACCACCATGACATCTTCACTCAACAAAGTTACTTTGATTGGCAACTTGGGCCGTGCCCCTGAATTGCGCTACACACCACAAGGCAAGGCCGTGGCTACTTTGAGCATTGCAACAAGCAACCGCCGCAAGAATAAACAAACAAGCGAATGGGAAGATGAAACCCAATGGCACCGCGTCACAGTGTTGGACAAACAAGCCGAATATGCAGGCGAGAAACTGACGAAGGGCCGCACGGTTTACGTCGAGGGCTCGTTGCGTTATGGCTCATATTTGAACAAAGAAGGCGTGAAGATTCCGACCGTTGAAATTCTGGCTTCACACATTGAACCCTTTGGCGCGAAGAAGGCAGGCAACCAAGAAGGTGGCGAAGCTGGCCAAGGCGAACAGACCCCACCGCCCGAAGGCATGACACCTGACCAAAAAGAGTGGCTGGGCGACTACGACCAAGCTTAATTCTTGGGGCTTCTGGTGGATTGCACAAAACAAAACACCAGAGGCCCAAGGGGACACCATGCAGACCAACGACAACCACCAAACGCAACAGCGCGGCCAACTGGCTGACGAGTACGAAATTTATAAGAGCCAAGCCGAGGAAATGGGCTGGCAGATTAAGAGCTTCGACGAGTGGCTCAATTCTTGAAAGGTTCACCATGTCACAACATTTTTTTAAGACCACACACAAAGGCGATGCCATCACTGTGATGATGGGATGGGATAAACCATTGCAGGTTTTTTTTATGGTCATTGAAGACAAGACCAGCAAAGAAGATGGCTTTATTTATTCCAACTTGGAAGACCCCGAACTCGCCCAAGCGGGTGGCTTTGCTCAAACCATTGAGCCGTTTGTTAATAAGCTGGATGAATTGGGCATTGATGTACCCATCGAAATGCTGGAAGGTGTAGAGATGGATGGCATTTTTAATGTGGGCAACAAACAGGCCCACTATGGCATCACGGGCCAAACATCATGAGCAGCCATTGGGCGTGGGCGGAAAGAGTCACCGCAGAACATGACCGAGACAAACCATTCGCACCAGAAAACGGCCAGCCGTTACGCTTTGCGATTGGTGACCATGTGATTTTTACAAATGACTATGGCGTCGAATTTGAAATGCAAGTGACTGGCTTTTATGAACGACCCGCGCCGCCTTGTGGCCTGTATGCCCGTGGCCACCGCTACCTCGTGAATTCATCATCCCCGTGGTTTCCGGTCAAAGAATCCAGCCTTCGACCAAACCCCGCAAAGGAAACAACCCACTAAACCCAACAGCCTGATGCACTGCGAGCAGTGCATTGGAGTGTTGAGCAAATACCCGAGCCAGTCGGTTACTGGATGGCCCAAAGTTGGCCGCTTACCTGGAGAAGAAACCATGACAACATTTAGCGTGACATATTCGCCCGATGACAATAAATTGCGCCTTTCGGCTTCGCAACGCTTAGACGCGGAAACTTACGAGCGCGTCAAGGCGGCAGGGTTCAAGTGGGCACCAAAACAAGAAATTTTCGTCGCTCCGATGTGGACGCCAGAGCGCGAAGATTTGTGCATCGAACTGGCTGGAGAAATCGAAGATGATGACCGCTCATTGACTGAACGCGCAGAAGAACGCGCCGACCGCTTCGAGGACTATTCAGACAAGCGCGGCAAAGAAGCCGCAAGCGCACGGGAGCACGTGCAAAGCATCACCGAACACATTCCATTCGGTCAGCCCATCCTAGTGGGACACCATAGCGAGCGCCACGCTCGCAAGGATGCCCAGCGCATCGAGAACGGAATGCGCCGCGCCGTGCAACTTTGGGAAACGTCAGCCTACTGGAGCCGCCGCGCCGAACGTGCCGTGGCTCATGCCAAATACAAAGAGCGCCCCGATGTGCGACACCGCCGCATCAAAGGACTGGAAGCCGACAAGCGCAAGCAAGAAAAGCACATCGCCGAGGCTGAGCAGTTTTTGGGCTTTTGGCTCAAATGCGAAGCCGAGACAGACCCCGCCAAAAAACTGGCAATGGCTCTCAAAATTTCAGGCTACCGCAGCCACCAAATGCCCCGCAAGGAAGGCGACCGCGAAGATTGGGACCAGTTGCCAAGCGCCTACACGGTTCTAAATAACAGCCATCCGAATTTATACGCGCCCCGCACCGTTGAAGAGGTCATCGAAGAGGCAAAAAAACAATTTCCTGCAAGCACTGAGCGAGTGCGCCGCTGGCTCAATCACTACGAAAACCGCATCGCTTACGAGCGCGCCATGCTGGGCGATGATGGTGTGGTCAAGGGTGAAAAGTTCGATATTCAAGTCGGGGGCCGTGTCTTAATTGGCTCCGAGTGGTTGGTGGTGCTTCGCGTGAACAAGCGCGAAGGGCGCATTTTGAGTGTTCGCACCAATGCCCGATTTGTGCCAGTTCGCGGCATCGAGGAAGTGCAGGACTACAACGCCCCAACTGAAGAAGACGCAAGCAAGGCCAAGAAGGCCACAACGCTGGGGCCGCTGGTGAACTACCCAGCTGAAGGCTGCATCGAAATGACAAAAGCCCAATTCGACAAGGTGCCAAAGGATTACCGAGGCACCGAGAAAATCAAAGCCACCCCAGAAGTCGCCGCGCATCGCGTCCGCTGCGCGATGGGTTGCTTTGTCAAGAAAACCGGCAACGAAGGCCACCATTATTTCAATGTTTTTATCACTGACGCCAAGCGCGTGGACCCACCCAAAGCCGAAGGCCAAAACCAAGACGCCGCGCCCGTGACTTTTGAGCGCCGCATCGAAATGCCAGCGCCCAAAACCGTGGCAAGCGATGCACAAAACCATACACCAGAGCAACAGGCCAAGCAAACCGAGGCCGACCAAATCGCCGCCATGCGTCAAACACTAAAGGCGGGGGTTCAAGTCGTGACCGCTCCGCAGCTTTTCCCGACCCCTGCCCCGTTGGCCGCTGAAATCGTGGAAACGGCAGAAATAGAAGCAGGTATGACCGTGCTGGAGCCAAGCGCGGGAACGGGCAACCTTTTGCAAGCAATACGCGAAGCGACAGCAGGGGAAGCAATCCGCACAGCCGTAGAAATCAACGGCAAATTGTGCGAACAGCTCAAAGGGCAGGAATCGGGCGCAGATATTCATCAAGCCGATTTCTTGACCTTGAACCCTGACACCTTCGGACGCTTTGACCGTGTGGTGATGAATCCCCCTTTGCCAACGCTGAGGACATTAAGCACATTGAGCACGCACTCAAATTCTTAAAGCAGGGGGGCCGACTGGTGGCAATTTGCGCCGCAGGCCCGCGACAGGCCGAGCGCCTTGGTGGCCTAGCCCGTCAAATGGGTGGCACCTTTGAAACTTTGCCCGAAGGTAGCTTTTTGGCAAGTGGCACCAACGTTCGCGCCGCAGTCTTCGCGGTCAACGCTCCGCAAGCCATGAGCGCCGCAGCTTAACGCCCAAGGGGTCAGCCGAAAAGCTGGCCCCTTTTGGTGTTGGTTGGATTTCGTGGCCCAAGGGCCTGCCCTCCCGTCTCGTTCATCGCCTGCGGCTCGAACATCGTACTGCTGACAAGATGCTCGGCTGGGCGTAAGCGCCCAGGTCTCGCCCTTCGGCGCTCAACTTGAGTAGATAACGACATTGCTAGTCACCGACGCTATCACGCCGTTCACGCAGTCAAGGCCCTTTCGCGGCATAAACGGTGCCCCCCTACGGGCTACCCCCCATTTATTCCACGGTGACCTTGACTGCTGCGCTGCGCCGTGATTTCGACGGTTAGGCAATGTCGCCTTCCAACGGAGTACAGCATGACAAACGCACAAGCAACCCACACACCCGCCTTCGACACAATCGCTTGGTCTCAGACTTGCACGGCCCTCTCAAGAGAGGCCCGCCAAGGTGCGGGCAGCTCTTTTGACATGTTTGTGGAAAACGTGAGCTGGCTGGTAAACAAGCAACTGGCGACATTGCCAGAGCAACACCAAGGCGTTGCAATTGAAATCGCCGCCGCTGATTTCAACTACGAAACCGCCGAGCAACTCTCAGAACGCAAAAATCAGAGCAAGGCCGCTGGCCTCTGCCAACACGGCTTCGAGCCAGACCACTGCCCACTTGGTTGTGGCGACTTGTGAGGTTCTTGACAGACAGGGTCAGCCGCCGTGCTGGCCCTTTTTCCTGCGCTCTGGATTTTGGGGCGGTTCGTCGCTGAGTCTCCCGTGCGGTCGTTATCTGCGCCGAACGTGTGGCCTCTGTGTGAGGCCATGCGGCCAATGGGCCTGATGCCTCGGCTCGTCCTTCGCTGCGCTTGAACCTCGCCGCACGTCTCGGCGTCATTTGCCGAGACAGTAGCCAGTTTGGCCTAGGGCCAAAATTCCTTATTCGCCGCATCGGCTTGCCTTGCTACTGTCGAAGCACTCTGACCAAGTCGGGTGCATCGACGAAAGGTTGCTCACAAGCCACACCTCCCACTCTCCGCGACTTTCCCACGCAAGGTGGAAAAGATTTTCGGAGCCCGCTACGGGGATTATGAATATCCCCGCTGGCGGCTTCGGGGTCCGTGCGTTTGTGGACAACCGCCACGGCTCGCCCTTCGCTTCGCTGGGGCATTGCCTTTGGTTGCCACCTAAACGGCTGGCAACACCTATTTGCTTGAGCGGCCTATCGCCGCTGAGTTCTGTCTGGCAAAAATGAACGGAGGTTTCCCACAAACCCACCTCCACTCCTTCGGACTTTCCCACGCAAGGTGGATAAGTCTCGAAGTCCCTACTACGCGAATTGTTGGGGATTCGCTTCGTCGGCGTTGGGGTCCATGGATTTGTGGAAAACCTCCGTTGGTTTGTTGACTGTCTTCGGCTCGTTCAGAGCAAAGCCCTGAACATTGCCTTTAAGCGTCCGCTTCCTGCGGAAGTGCGGACTGTGCTTTTTCTAGCAACGCTTTGACTTGTGGCATAGCTGCCGCCCAAGCCTCAACGTCGAAAATATCCAAACCCTCGGTCTTATGCAAGGCTGCTACCGCCCGAGAGTTTTCTTCGCGCTCCTTACGTTGCTCCTCGCGCAACTTCTCGCGGAGTTCCTTCGTCTTCTTCTCCATCTCCGCGAGACGTGCCTCAAGGTTCTTTGCCCGTGACACTCGTGGGGCTTTGGCATTCTTGCTGTCGGTTTCCTGATTAGCCACTTCGGTCATAAATCGCTCTCTTTCTTAAAAGGTTCGTGGTACTTGTGTAGGATTCACGGGCGTAGTTTAGTACTAAGAAAGGTAGCTGTGGGCAAAGACACCTTGAGGAAAGAACACACACAATACGCACGTATACACAAGTACCAAAAAACACCTCTGAGCCTTTACCAGTGCGGCATTTCGCGTAATACAGCACACAAACTAAAACGAATACAAATGTAATACGGCAAGTGTTTACAAGGCTCTTCGAATGCCTTAGAATGTATTACAAACGTATAGTATTAGGAGTAAAAGTGAAAATTAAAACAGTAATAATGCGTTTGGACGAGGCCGACGAAGAGGCTTTAACTAAAGAAGCGCGCGCTCGCAATGTTTCAAAGTCCGAACTATTGCGGGTCTTCTTGCATGAGGGCTTGGCGGGTTTTGACCGCAAGCATGAAGACCTGATCAGCCGCGTCAACACCATTGATGGAAGGGTTGCCCACATTCTTGAGCTTGCAGCCGTAGGGGCCGCGATGCTCTCGGTAATGGATGTAGGGCGCAAGTCGGATGAGCGTGTAAGCGAGATGACGGAGCACCTCAAGCAGGGTTTTGAAATTTCACAGGCGGTGCTGGTTGGTCAGCAACGGGGGCTGTTCAAAAAGGGAGGCAATTGACCATGTTCATGAATACTAGCCCCGAAGGGGTCAATCAAATATCTGATCTGGTGGTTGGCGTTTACCGCGCAAACGCAACCGTCTATGTGTCGCCAGATCGCTCCTACAAGGCTGTTTTGGCCGAGTTTGGCCCAGAGTCTGATGGACAGATTACGTTCGCTGAATTGCTGATCCATGCGCCCGATGGTGGGCTCTTTTACAGAAACTTCCTCAAGATGCCTGATGGGCTTTGGCGCGATAGTTGTGGTGAGAAGCGTCCGAATCTAGGCGAGCTGTTTCCTGCTGAACTTATGAGTTTTCAGGAAATTGAACAAATGCCCCTGCCCTCTCAAGTTGTGGGAGATCGCGCATGACGAACGCCGCCGCCAGTCACGCAGGTATTGGGCGAGCTGTTTTCGCCACTCGCCTTAATTTATCCATTCAAGCGGCTGTTATGAGCTTTTGGCTGGGCGCAGTGCCCTGCTTCTTTTTGCCCTACATCCTTTGGTTCAATGGGGCTACAGATCGCGAAATTGACATTGTTCGAGTGGCAGCGGTCGCTAGGTATGCAGAGCCGGATATCCGCTCAAAGTGGGAAATCAGAGATTCATCTGGTCACTACAAAACCATCGAAGCGATTACCGATGACGGGCAACGGGCGAGGTCTCTGAAGCCTGCACAAGTGCGACAAGCCCTAAACAAAGAGTGGTCGGCTGTTGATGAATTTCACTGGTATTTCATCCTGAGCATGATCTTGCCGTTTGTTGGCTACTTGGTCGTTTGGCTGATCTTGCAGCGTATTGGTGAGCGCAACATGGAGGACAAGCGGATTCGCGGAGCCCATGAGGTTGTCAGCCAAACTGAGCTTGATCGAATGGTTCGGTTGAAGGATGGTGGGCAATACAAACTGGCAGAAGTGACACTCCCCGCCTCCGCTCCGATGACGGGGATTTTGATGCAGGGCGCACAAGGCTCGGGTAAGTCGTTGGTGATTCACGACTTGATGCAGCAAGTGTTTGCGAAAAAGCGCAAGAGTGTGATTTACGACCAGAGTGGTGAATTCTTTCGCGCATATTTCCGTCCAGGCAAGGACTATTTCTTTAATCCCGCATTGGTTGGTTCTGTCCCTTGGTCCATCTTTTCGGAACTCAAGTACGTTTACGACGCCGACACCTTCGCGCACGCCTTCTTGCCACCAAAGGGCGGCGTTGTGCATGGTGCAAGTGCATTTTTTGAAGATGCGGCTCGGGCGCTGTTTAGCGTCATGCTGCTCCGGCTTGCGAAATATGGCGCGATCGATACCCGCGACATTGCGAAAGCAATTTTCGAAATGCCAGACGATGAAATGGAAAAGCTGATTGAGAAGTCGGTGGCAAGTTCAGCGGTCGGCGGTGATTCGAAAGGTCAGCGCCAAGGTGTTATCTCTTCAATTGCGATTTACCTCAACGGTTTGAAAGCGGTCCAGCCGGGCAACTGGTCGATTCGTGACTTCTTAGAGTCCGATGACGATGCGCGGTTTTTTATTCTTGGTACGGATGACACCCGCGCCATGTTTTCGCCGTTGTATCGCCTCATCCTTGCCTCGGCATTTGCAATGATTTCGGCAAAGCAAGAAATTGTCCATGAAGACAGATATTGGTTCTTCTTGGATGAGGTTCACACCCTTGGCGACATCAAACTGGATGAGCACCTCGCCACCTTGAGGAAATTTGGCGTTTCCATTGTTTCGGGTATTCAAAGCGATTCCCAATACTGGTCTTCTATGGGCAAAGATCGTGGGGACACGGTCATGAACTGTTTCAACACTGTGCTTATGTTGCGAATGAATGAGGCCTCCATGATGGAGCGTGCTGCAAAGCGTTTGGGCAAAGTTGAAATGGAAACGGTTAGCCAAAACCAAGCACTTGCGGTCAACGAAATGCGAGATGGCGCTGGCGTGAATATTCAAGATCACGAGAAGTGGCTGATCATGCCCTCGGAAATTGGTGGGCTAGACAGTTGCACGGGCTTTCTCAAGTTGGTCGGTAGCTATCCAGCCGCGAAGGTTGATTACCGCCACTGGTTGCCTTCTAAGGGCCGCTGGGGTCGAGCCTATGTTGAGAAATTCGCCGCTATCCAAGACACACCCGAACGTGACCCTTCCTTTGTCATTGAGAGAAATTGGGCCGCTGGTTCGGTGGACCCACTTGTGAAGATCAGCGAAGCTGTGAAAGCAGCCAGTGAGGACGATTCCGCATCGACTCAGGACCTCGCCGCAGAGGCTGAAAAGTCGGGTTCTCAGGCTATTGGAGGTCAAGAGCTGACGCCCGATTCTCAAGAAAAGACGGTGGTGGTCACTGCTCCAGAGCAAAACAATGCAGCCAGCATGATGATCAATAACTTGTTGGGGCGCGAATGAAAACAATCCTAATTCGAATCATTTTCATGGCTCTGCTAGTGGCCTTCATCTTGGCGTGGTTCTTCATGCATGAGGTGAACATGAAGTTGGCCAACTCTGCAACAACGATGTTTTCTGAGGCCCCGCTCTCTTCCACCTTGAGTGATGACAAAACCGCGCGAATCGTTGGCTACAAGTTGACAGATGAAAGAACAGATCCAGCAATGGTGGTGGTGGACAGCCTTCAAGCCAGCATGCCAGATTCATCCAATGTGGTTGTGAGCCTTCGGCTAACCAACAAAGGTGGCGCCGATTGGCCGTGGCTTCGCGTGTATTTGCAAGACGCCCAGGGTCGCACAACTCGCACCCTTGACTACTCGCCTCAGAACTACCCACACGGGACAAGTTTTGTCTCTGAGGTCGTCAGCTTGACGATCCCGCTTCGTCAAGGTGAGCAACGCTTCACTGCTTCCGCATTTTTTCCAAACTGAGGGACAACATGATTACCTTTCACGCAATTGGATCTGGTTCAGACGCTGCTAGTTATCACGACCGCGCCTTCTCAGCGGAGGGGAATGTCCGCGATGCTGACAATTACTACATGGATGAGTCCGCAGGGGCGAAATGGCAAGGCAAGGGCGCAAGGGTTCTTGGCATCGAGGGCCAACGAGTGGAACGCCAGGACTTTATCGATGCGCTGGATGGCAAGCTTCTAAACCCCGAAACAGGCAAGGTGCAAAACTTGGCAAGTCGAGGCAATGAAGACAGGCGGGCTGGTTTTGATATGTCGACCGCTCCTCCAAAGTCTGTGTCAATCATGGCCCTTGTCGCGGAGGATGATCGACTCATTAAGGCCCACGAGATAGCCAACGCAAAGGCAATGGGTTGGATTGAGGAGCACGGGGCAATTATTCGCGTCAAAGACGATCAGGGCCAAAACGTCAAAGAGCAAACGGGTAACTTATTGTGGGCCACCATTCGCCACGAAACAAACCGCAACAACGAACCGCAGCTGCACAACCACAACGTGGTGATGGCCGTGACCTACGACTTGGACCGGAAGACCTGGCGAAGTCTCACCAATGACGAAGTGTTGAACCTTCGCAATGGGGCTGATGACATTTACAAGGCGGTGCTTTTGCAAGAAATCAAGCGCGCTGGCTATGAGGTCGAATTTTCAAAAAACGGTCGAGATTTTGAGATCAAGGGTTTGAGCAAAGAACACCTGGAGGTGTTCAGTGGACGCAGCCAGCAGATTTATGACGCAATCAAAGAGCGTGGGTACGATCCAGAAGAGGCTTCTTGGGCCATGCGACAAGCGGCGGCGTTAGATACGAGATCAAAGAAACAGGAGCTTCCCTCTGGTGTTTTGCAGGAGGTCTGGACTCAGCAAGCGCAAGCAAAGGAGATGAACCTAGAGGGATTGGTTGGCGAGTCGAAAGAGCGCGCTGCAAATGCCAATCCAGCGGCTATGCGGGAGGAGGAAAAACGTTTGTCGGTCTTGGCTGTGTCTGAGGCCATTGAACACCTGAGTGAACGCGAGCAGTCATTCACGGTCGCGCAGTTGGAAAAAGAAGCCGTTCTCATGGGCAAGGTTCCGATTGAGGACGTTAAGGTGGCAATTCGCGAACACCGCGAAAACCACGTTTTGATCGAGCGGGACGGTATGCCATCGGGAGCGACCTGGTACACCACACAGAAGGCCCTAGACGCTGAAAAGCAAATGGCACAAACCATTTCTGAGGGCAAGGGCCAAGGGTTGCAAGTCGTGGCCACAAATGAAGAGTTTTCTAAGCTTTTGGGGGCCTTTGAGGCGAGAAAAACAGCCCAGATTGGTAAGCCCTTCAAGCTCTCAGATGAGCAGGTAAATGCCGCTAAAAATCTGCTGATGCATGGTGACAAATTCCAAGCAATCCAAGGGGATGCGGGCACTGGCAAGACCGCTGCGCTTGAGTTTGTTCGCGAAGCTGCCGAAAAGAAGGGTTGGGCGATTCAAGGGGTGGCAACCACATCCTCCGCTGCTGAAGAGCTGCAAGCAAGTAGCGGCATCAAGAGCAACACGATTGCTGGTTTCTTTGCTGAGCGCAACAACGCAAGCAAAGAGATCTCGATGGAGATCGAGGCGCTTAAGCATCAAATCAGACAGGGGGCCCCCCTCCAAAATCGCGAAGACATCCCGCGCATCGAAGTGCGAACACTTCAGGCGAAAAGTTTTGACCTGAACTTTGGGACGAACCGATACACCTTTGACCACCAGCGCGAAACAGTTCACAAGACAGGGGACGACTTACTTAGTCGGGTTGCCGTGGCTATGGTGGACGCTGCCGAAAAGATTAAAACCAATTCACAGGATGCGGGTGACGCTCAAACGCTGGGGGGCAAGCTGAAGGCATTCGCGACTGAGAAGGTGACAAACATTGCGGAGAGCCTTGGGAACACGCTCATTAGCTATGAAAAGGTGGGTGTTGTGGAGGCCACAGCAGCACGTAATGCGCTGATCAAGAGCAATCGCGAGGAACGCATGGACAAGCTGGTTGGGCAACTCAATCAGAAAGAAGCGCAGTTGGCCAACTTGCAAAATCATGGCAACGTTGTTGGCAAACCGACCATGTTTGTCATGGATGAGGCGTCTATGACGGGCGTACATGACACGCAACGATTCATTGGTTTTGTTGCGAAGCATGGTGCTCGCGGTGTATTACAGGGCGATATCCACCAGCACGGCAGTGTCGCCGCTGGTAAAGCATTTGAGCAAGCGCAGGCCTCTGGTATCAATTTGTCGGTCATTGAGCAAACCAAGCGTTTTGACAATGCGACCCCGCAAACTCAGGATGCGGTGAAATCGATCAAGGGTCGAGGCTATGCCGATGCAATCGCCATGCTCGACCGAACTGAAGTAGAGGGGCAGCAGCTTGCGCCCAAGGTGGCTGAACGCTATCTGGCGAACCTAAAGGAATTGCAGGACAAAGGCATTGCAGACCCGACCGTTGCAGTAGTGGCCGTGACCAACAAGGACCGCAAAGCGGCAAACTCTCACATCCACGATTTGCTCCAAGCAAACAACTTGTTAGGTGCTGACACCTTCGCCAAGGAGCATTTCGATGATCCGCAGTTGACGACCGCGCAGAAACGAAACGCAGGCATGCTCTCGGGCGCTGGAGTAGATCGATTGGTGTTCAACCAGGACTACAAAGAAAAAGGCGTTGGCCGAGGTGACGTGATCATCGTCAAGGGCTACGACATCGAGCACAACCGCATCCTTGGAACCATCGAGGGGAAAGGGATTCAGATCAGCATCAACCCTGACAAGCAAATGAATTTCTCGCCATACGTGCTCGATGAGCGAAAGTACTCGGTCGGGGACAAGATCGAATCTCGGGCGATTATTCGCGGCGGTCAAGGTCGAGAATCGTTTGTCATCAAGAACGGCAAGCGCGGGGTGGTGGTTGGCTTAGATGGTGGCGGTGCGGTTGTGCGATGGAAGGATGGCCAAGTAACGCCGTTGCCAAACAAATCCATGCGGTTCGCGGATTTGGGCTACGCGCACACCACGATCAAGGATCAAGGTGCTACTTATCAACGAATGATCATCGCGGCCTCAGAAACGGGTGCAAAGGTGTTCAACCGACAAGCTACCTATGTTGCAGCCACAAGGGCCAAAGACAATACGGAAATCGTCACGAGTAACTATGAGGCCCTGCTCAAGAGTGCGGGTAAAGAGGTGAAGAAGACCTCAGCTCACGACATGGGGAAATTGGACCTAGGACGCGGAGAGTCAATGCTTCGGGCTCTAGAAAATGACAAAACATTACAAAATACTAGTCAGAATTTAAACACCGAAATCAAAGCGGCGGCTAAGAAAGAAACGATTGTCGAACAGGCTAGGTAGGGGTTCGGCAGTCATCATTGATACATCGCCAGGGCTTTGCTTTATGTGATGACCTAAGCCACACACCAGCTAGGAGGCCGATACTATCAATCAATCGACCTTCATCAACCCAACTATCAATTGACATTAAGTTAAGGTGAAACCTTTCAGGGCTCACTAGGTGCAAAATCAGCAGTGAACGGGCGGATGCTTGGTAGCATTCAGTATGGCCTTTTCCTTGGGCTTGCAAGTCTCGCTGACTTTTGAAAAATCTATGAATTAACTTTTCAAAAAAAAGAGCTTCTCTTTCGTTCTCGAACTCCAAATATAGACCGTCAGTAGAGAATCTCTTTGCTCCACCTAATTGCATAAAACGGCTGTATAGATTGTTGGTTTTTCCAATTTTCAATCCACCTGCATGCTCGGTGAAGAAATAAACAAATGATGTGTCGCTCATTTTGATTTCCTATCGGCTCGATTTGGGTTGTGAACAAGGGGTAGCTTCCCGGTGGGGCTAGCTGCTTCAATGCTGGCTCTAATGGCTTGTCTGATTTCAATCATGTTGTAGGTGCTGTGTGCTTTCATCCAAACGATGGGAAGTCCAACATCTTTAAACACTTTGTCCAAAAAGCCATCACGAGACTTGCGATCTATCCGCTCGTGTGATTTGTCGTTCAGTTCAATGGTGCAAACCACTGCAAGTGTTTCTGGATGGCAGAGGCAGAAATCCACGTGCTTCTGAGCTACCTTGGCCAAGTCACTCATGGATGACTTGCTGCCATATTTGCCCTTGATGGTGACCAAGTCAGCAACTCTTACCTTTCCAAAAACAAGATACTCACCGTTGACAGCGCGAACCAGGTGCTTATAAAAAATGCGCTCTGCGGGGGTGAACAAAAACTCGGCGCGTTTATATGGCCTTCTTGGGATCAGTGCGAAAAAGATCAGGCAAAAAAACAAGAGGCCGATGGCCAACAGTTCTGGCGTGGCTTGCATGGTCTTGCTTACTTGAACAGCATGGCCGCAAGGCAAATCAAAAGGATGATCACGGAGACATGATTCAGGAATCCAAACTTCTTGCCGACTTTTTGGGTGAAGCTATCTTTGATGTCGTCAGGTGTGGACATTTGTGACCTCAAGAAATCTTAATGCAGCGTTTTTCCAGTGCTGCGACAGTCGCCTCGGCTGAGCGAGCTGGAACAATCCAGCCCTTACAACCAACATTCCCATTTGATTTGGCGCCAGTACGGCCACACACCTCAAACATGATTTGTTCAAGAGGCCCTGACAAAGGCCCCGTCACAGACAAATCACCGCTTGGTAACCGCCATGTTTTGATTTGCCCACTTACCCCAGATGTCACAAAAATGCTCATGTTGTAGCCCTTGCAGTTCGACTGAGAAGTATGGAAAGCGGCTCTTGCGACATAGATTTACTCCTTGCAGCTTGGATTGCCTTCGGCAACGCAAATGGCCCACAAATCCTTCCGCAGTTGTCGGTTCTCTTGACGAGCTTTCTCAATGTCGGCAGTGGTGGAGCCAGCGGCGGTTAGGAGGTAAACAGCTTGGGCCAAGGCGCCCTCTTCTGCTTCGGGTGTTTTGCCGTTCTTGTAGGCAATAACGATTTGCCCAACACGGTCGGGCGCGGCTGTCGTCACGCGTCGAATTTCGATTTCCTTGTAGCGGCATTCGGGCTTGGAGCACCATTGCTCAAGATCCTGGCCAGACAAATCGACGGGTACTAGGCCTCCTTTGTATTGAGAGACTGCGCTGTAGATGCTGTCTGTAATTCCAGAGCCTAGCGTGGCGTGTGAGCCGCCAACAGCGCCATATCGGTCGGCTGCTGCGATCATCGTTCCAACCGAAAGAAGCCCGCCAATGAACTTATTGCGGGTTGTTTTGCCTTGCAGGTCGTCAGGGTTCCCTTGGTTTGCAATCGTCTGTTTGAAGGCTGCGGTCTGATAGGTTTGGACGGTGCCGATCTTTTCCACAGGGATAGAGACTGGTAACTGGACCGTAAAAGAGTTATCACTGCTGCGTGGCAGTTTGAATCCTGCTTGATCCAGCTTTTGAGCGACCGCGTTTGTGATCGGGTGGTTGCTGGCTGACTGCGTTACGTTTGGATTGCCGAACAAATACTTCTGATCGTTCAAAAGAACGGTGTACCAAGCTGTTTTATTTTTATGGGCTTCTAGGCTGGACTCCAAAACTGACTTGTCACCAGACCATTGATCAATTGGGCGCACAACAAAGACCTTCGCGCTATCGGTTTCAAAAACCAATGGCGCGGCCATTGCCGTGGTTGCGGCAAGTAGTGAAAGCACGATGGCAATTTTCTTCATTTTCAACCTCACTTTTTAACGTTTAGTTTTTTCTTGATGTCTTCACAGGCGGCAGCTTGTTTGGCAAAGGCGGCAAGATCTTCTGATTGGTTCTGGTGCTGAGCCTTGAACTCCTCAAGCTCCTTCTTGGCCATTTCCGTCTCTGTTTTGAGTGTGCCAATATCGTTTGTGAGCGCTGTAATTTGCTCTGTGCCTTTTTGAAGCTCTGCCTTCATCGTTTCGAGGGTGGCGTTCTTCTGTTGAATCAAGAAATAGCCACCCCCGAGGCTTGCGACAAGCAGGGCGCAAAGAGCAAGGGTGGTTCCGTGGCGCTTGATGAAAATTTGTGCTTTGTTCATATGGTTCCTTATGGTGCGTAAGAGGGAAGATTGGCTGAGCCGCTTTGGGATGTGCCAGAGGTTTGCTTTTGCATGATTGGCGTGTAGTTGCCCGAGATATTCGCTGGCATGTTTTTCGTGGCTTGTTGGGTCATTTGCCCTGTGAATTCACGGAAGTCGATTTTTGTGAAATCGATCTTGCTGATTTGATCAACAGAAATCCCTTTGCAGTCGCTTGTGTTCAAACCAAGTTGGGGTTTGCCTTGCATGTTGATGACGCGAGCAGGAACTGAATTGAACGAGCAATACGTCGAGGTCCATTCAATGCAGGTACCGATGATTGGGATTTTTTTCGTGCACTCCTCTTTGACGAAGGTGCTCAAATTTGCACCCATGTGCATTGAAAGCATTTGCTCTTCTTGTGAACAGCTTTTAAGCGACTGAATGACTTGGATCGCCACCAATGCCCCAAACACGTAAGGGTTGAAGGTGACGGACGTCATTGAAGAGCCCTCGCCAAAAGTTGCCAGCGTTGTGTTTGCTCCTAAGAAGCCAGAGCCCTGCGCGGCGACTCCTGACTGATAAGTAAAGCCGTAGGCGCTCAGCGATGGGCCTCCTGCCGCAAAGTTTGTGGAGGTTGGAACGGTGCTTGAATAGTCAGCGATTGATGCTGCTGCGCTTTCTGAGAAGTTGGACACCAAGCCTGATGCGTATTGCCCCCCCGTATACATCGCGTCATAGACATAAGGGCTTGCAGCGTCGACCGCGACCTGTCCGGCATATTTCACCGCAGAGTAGGCTCCGCTAAGAGCCACATTCATCATCACTGAGTTTGATGTTGCTCCTGGGGCGCTCTTGCAGCAATTCTTGATCCCGAAATAACCCTTGCGACACGTCTCAGCAACGCCAGCAAAGATGTTCTGACCATTTGATCCGTATGTTGCAGACTCTCTAAGAATTTCTTGCGCGAGGGCTGCTTTCTGAAAGGTATTGTTGGTGTTTACAGGATCGGTCATTGAGTCGCTGTTGAACACGCCCGACGAACATGATAGTTTTTGTTCTTTGGTCTCTTCTTTTGTTTTGCAGCTATACACGTTGGTGTAGCTGCTGCATTGGCCGTTTTCGGGGATGACGTCAGTACATTTTGAGGACACGATCTCGCAAGCTTTGTTTGTTTCATAAGGGGTGCATGTATTCACCACCGTGGAAGAGCAGGCGAAGTCATAGCTGTACTGCCAGCAGGATTGAGGAATGCTGACTGCTCCGCCGGGCGTTGAAACGCCTGCAAGGCATGCGACCTTACCGCCGATGTCCTTGCATGGGGTGGTGTCTACGCAGGTTTTGGTGTTTGGAACTGAGTGACACGCCCCTGCCGCATATTGCGCGAATGAGCTGGTCCATGCGTAGCTGATCAGGACCGCAGTCGCAATGATTCGAATCTTTTTCATGGCGTCCCCAACTGAATACCTGCGCTTTGTTCAAGCGATTTGCATTGGTTATCCCAATAGCTGTCATATCTGGTGACCATTGGCACTTGGAAGCTATTGCTTCCCGCATATGAGGTGCCTTGACAGTCGTTGTAGAACTCGGTGGTGATTGAGCAGGTTAGGGAGGTGCAACTTTGCGAGTGGTAAGTTGAATAGCAGTAGCCCCCACTGTGTGAGTTAGGGCCAAGTGTTCGTGGCACTGCGAATCCAACCCGTCCCGCAATATCGCGGGTTCCAAGCTCTGTGTACAAGCTGCCGTTCGATTTAAGAATCGTGAATGCGTGCATCTGATATCCAGTTGCTGTACAAGAGAAGTCATACGCGAGCTTGTCGCGACAACCTGGACACGGGTCCGCAGTTACACGAGTTAGGAACTGGCCTGGGGTACATCCGGGCTCTTGAATTGCCACAACTTTCAAGAATTGCGAACAGGTTGCGACATCGGTGTTGACTGATTTGACGCAGGTGTTTTGTTCATATTCAGCGGGGCGTGTAACAACCGCTTTTTGCGTGCAAACCTGCCCCGTCATCGAGCCTGCATTGGTCTGCGCGTTGCTAACTGCGCCAAACAATTGATCCGTTGGCTTGACTTGCTCTCCAAAGTTGAACTGGTTGGCTCCTTTGCCGTATGAGTCGGCGCAGTAAGAACTATTCAGCTGACTCTGGGAACTGCCTCCGCCACTTTTGTTCACGATGGCGGCTTGTGCGCCTGATGGGGTGAGGCATCGTTGACTCAGAAAATTCACTGCCGCACACTCTTGGTCTCGCGCCGCATCGCCAGAGCCGGGCGTGTAGGAGGCGCACTTGTCCATCGCCTGATTTCCAAATCCTGCAAGACCCATTGTTTTTGCGCTGTCCATCGCTTGGGTGCTTGTTTGTGGCGCTGAGAAGCCGCCAAGCCCTGTTGGCGTCTGTGAAGGTGCTGATGTTTTACCGCTCCATGCGCTGGAGTTCACCCCTGCAGGATTCACCACCTGACCTGGTTGTGTTGGCACGATGCTCTTTCCAAAGGCGGTGCCTTGCGACATCACACTTTGGTCTTGTGCGTGACTGAGGGTTGAAATTGCAATCAGACAGAGAAAAGCGAAGCGCCTCATTTGCCGCCCTCCCCCGTTGGCTTTTGCGAAGCTTTAGCTGCTTTCGCCTTAACTTGCTCATTGCTCAAGCCTCCAGTTGCCAGCGCCTGTTTAATTGCCGCTTCTACTTCGGCTGTGTCTTGTGCAGGTGTTCCATCTGGGCACGATGCGCCCACTGGATAAAGTTGGCCATGATGGCTCTTGCACATTTTTTTCGGGGGCAAACCATCTTGGCAAATATTGAGCTGTCCACCAAGGTCATCCCATGCGATGTGGGCAGATGGCTGAGAAACGAGGAAAGCAACGCGACCGCAGGTGGGCTGTTCTTTGAATCGGGTGATCAGTTTTGCAAAGACCATGATCTGGCCGTTACTTCCAGTGCGCCCGCGAATGGCTTGGACGAGCGGTGCAAATTGTTGGTCGTTTGGCAACTCAACGCTTGCTTGTCCCTTGGTAAGTGCTTCTGTGAAAACGCTTGTCGGCATGCCTTGCGACATTGCCGAAACTGAGAACGCCAGCATGGCAAACATGCTGGCTAATCGGATATTTGGACGCAGTGTCATCGCTGGGTTTCCTTTGTGAGTAATGGCTCAAATAGATCTGTTTCTGCCTGTGCAAATGGCAGGTAGGGCACTGTCCAGGAGTAGTGGAATTTGTTGGACTTGCGCATGTTTTTCAGCGTCTCAATTTCCATTGGGACAAAACTCGCTACGCCAGCGATGATTTGTTCTCGCTGAACGCTCCATCCCTTTTCACTCCCAACCATCTTTCCGACTTGATCGACGCATCGCGCTGCTTCGTCTTTGATGTTGGGAAGCGTTGCTCTTCGGTAGTGCCGATTAATCAAAACGTATTTGCAAAACGTGAAGTTGTTGTCCGTCTTGATCAGGGGTTTTGAAATCTTGGTAATCAACGAGTAGCCATCGTCAGCACCTGTTGCAATTGAATCGCGCAGCCAACCCACACGAATTGGCAGGCTCTCGGTGTCCCCTAGCGAGGCTCGTGGAATGTGCGCCAAAGCTGAGTTGCACCCCTTTGCAAAACGAAGGGCTTCAGGTTGGCGGTTGGTTCTAAATGCAAGGAATGACGCGAGTCCGCACACTCGCCCTGAGGTATCGTTTGCAAGCGTCATGGCCTTTGCCATCCATGCAAGGCCGCGCTCTAGGTCTGGAGCATTCCCAGACTTGCCGTATGCGGCAATCAGTCCCAAGTTGTAAAGGGACGGTTGATAGTTTTGGGAGGCTGCAAGTTGGTAATACTTGGTGGCTTGACTGAGGCTTTTGGGCGCCCCATAAAGTCCGTGTTCAAAGCTAAAGCCCAGGAAGTGGACGGCCTCTGGCTTTCCATTTGATGCAAATTCTTGGAGACGGGCAATTACTGCCCTTTGATCTGGCTGTTGTCTAGTAACCAGCGAACGTATCAACGCAATGATTTCTGGCCCCTCTTGGCTAATCACGATGTGCTCGCCGTACTTGAGTTGCCCACCAATGTGAGCGAGTTTTGGAAGGGTTGCGCCTACTTGCTCAACCAAACTTGGGGTGGCGCTCGCGACAGATGCTTGATTGAGCTGTTGCTGGTTTTTCGTTTCGTTTTTGATGACGAGCGAATTCAAGGCTGAATCAATGGCCCCTTGTTGCGCGTTTGGATTTGCCGCCAAAGCTGTGGCTCGGGCTTCTTTTTGTTGAGCGGCGGCTTGCCTGTCAATTGCAACTGATTTAGCGACCTGGCTCTCCACCGTTGAATAGGTCTGAGAGCCCGATGTTTGAGCGAAAACACCACCGCTCAAGCCCACCATTACGCCTGAAAAACCCGCTATAAGTACGATTTGTGTATTCGTCATGTGAGTCGCATTAACTATTCAGTGTTAATATATCACAAGTAAATAAAAACGTTTATTTTCCAACTCCAAAAAAGGAACATTTCCATGATCGAACAGCTCTTGCCAGAGGTGATGGACATCGACCATCTAACCGACAGGGAGCAGCGTGAAGTGATGGTGGTGAAGCACGATGCTGTGCTTGGGCCAATTGAAAGATTCATTCGTCGCGCCTTTGTCTGGGCCATCGTGACTCGTTCTTCTGACGTGCATATTGAGGGCCGTGGAGACAAAAACAGCCCGACCGTCCACGTCCATATCCGCTCGCCCAAGGGGATGGTGAATATGGAATACCACGGAGATCACGGGCGTCACTTTGAATCAAAGTTATTTGCTGTCACAGGCACACCGCAAGGGGGCAGCACTGGCATGACGGTATCAACGCGCTTTTCGATGGCTCTTCCTGCAACGTATGCGCGCAAGCATGGCCTCACCCCACGCGAAGACAACCCTTATGCGATCGACATGCGCGTCGAGTACATCAAAACCTTCGACGGCTTCTGCTTCATTTGTCGACTTCTTGACCAACAAAGAACGCCTGCGCTTGATGAGTTAAACCTCTCGTACACGCTGCTCCATGCGATCAAATCTGCGGCTGAAGAACCAAGCGGCTTGATCTTGGCCAGCGGGCCTACAGGCAGCGGCAAAACCACTCTTCTCAATGCCGTTCTTGGTTACCTGAACGATGGGCAACGTTCTATCGTGACGATTGAAAACCCCGTCGAAGTTCGACTACGGGGGGCGGGGCCTATCAAACAGCTGCAAACACAGGGCGAGTTCACCTTTGCGCGTGCGCTTCGTTCCACCTTGCGCGCCGATCCTGACGTTATCTTGATTGGCGAAATCCGCGACGAAGAAACGATGAGGATTGCCATCGAAGCCTCAAAGACAGGCCACCTCGTGCTCTCGACAGTGCATGCAAACAACGCTCACGAAACAATTGCGCGCTTGGTGGACCTCGGAGCTGACCCACTGAACATCGCTGACTCGCTCAAGCTTGTTCTCGCACAGCGTCTCATTCCTACTTATGCGGGCTCTCTGTATGAACGAACACTGACCCACGATGAAGTTAGCTGGCTGACGCTCAACGGAATGCCAGGTAAAACCAAAATTTTGGAAGACGATTCGCACGAAAAGACTGGCAAGGTGGCCATGATCGAGGCCATCCAAATGGATGATCGGATGAAACAAATCATTCGGGCGGGGAACATGGACCCAACAGCCCTTTACAGGGTTGCAAAAGATCAATCGCAATACGAATCTTTGGCCTCTGCAGGTGTTCGCGGAATTGAAAGCTCGCACTGCAAACTCAAGGACTGCATGGTGTCGCTGGAGTCAAACACCGATGCACAAACAAATCCAAATATGCGGATTCGCTTAGCTTCTGAGCACAACGTTTCGCTGTCGGAAGTTGCTGCAGCGATCGATGCGACTTACGTCTCAAGGGATAACAAAGGGGGCGATTCTGTGGAAAAAATCTTGAGCAAAAGAAAGGGGGGCCTATGCGTCGCCGCAGTTTAATTTTCGCTTGCACGGCAATTGTTGGCATGCGCGAAACGCTCGCGCAAAGCAACTCTCAAATTGATCAGCTCAAACCATACTTGCAGGTCAAGCCCATACCCGGAGAGGAGAAAACGGTTCGCGTGTTCTTCTCGCCTGCATGCCAATACTCGCGCATGTACTTGCAGTTTTTCCGCAACCTCGCTGCAACTCTTCCCGAGGACAAGCTCTTCATCTACACGCCGCTGGTGAACAAGGCAGATGGAATGGCTTACGCAATGGCATTTGCTGCTGTACAGCGTTACCACCCCGCTTATCTGAATGCATTCATCGAAGTGTCCATGATTGCAACTCAAGACAAGGGAATTTCCACTGCAAGCTGGGCAGGAATTGACCGCTTGGGACGAGCATCGAAACTTCCAGTTTCACTGCCTGCGCTAGTCAAAGCCAACAATGCACAGATCATGAAAGATGTAGAACTTTATGTATCGGTGCGGCATAATTTGCAGGTTTTAAACACTCCTGCGGTCGCCGTGGCGGGTACCTATGTGGTTACACCTGAATTCACCAAAGGTGACGCCGCACTATTCAGTCAGCTCGTAAACGGAATTATTTCAATGGCTCGGTGAGGCCTTTGTCTAATTTTCTAGCTGACAAACCAACAATGACAGAGCAATGATGTAAATGAGCACCCTAACCCGGACACAAAAGAAAAAAATCGCCGATGCATTGGTGCGAGGCATCAAAGATCCAGTTATTGCCAAAGTGCTCGCGATACCCGTTGAGGATGTTGCTAGAGAACGCAAGAGCAAGGGCCTGAGCTGCAAGCAAGTGACCGAAACGCGTTACGAATATTGGAAAAAGCTGCTCTACGCAGGCAAGGGCCTCAAAGAGATTGGTGAGCTGTATGGCGTGAGCCCCTACTCTGTCAAACTGATGCTTTGGAAAAAAGAGAAATTCAGCATGATGGACGTGCGAAAGAAAATTTCGGCTGAGCGAACCGACAGCAGCAGACAGGCCCGAACGTCAGCCAGTTTCAACTGGTAATGACCCCCAAAAGAACAATGCCCGCGATTAACGGGCATTTTTTTGGGTGAGTGAAGGTGCTTAGAACGCGTGGCCAGAAGTTCCGAACGTATTGCCGCACACGTCCACACCGCCAACCATTGGCAAGCCGTTCACGTTAGTCTGATGAATGCCGACAGAGCCAAAGGCGTTGCCGTTAACGTCCACACTGCCGACCATCGGCAAGCCGTTTGTATTCAACGCTGAATGAGGCGCGCCGTAACGCATGTCGGCGTTGCCTTTGCGTTTCCGAGCGACAAACGCCCCAACCAAAACAAAGGGGGCAAGGATCGCTGTTAAACCAATTACGAAATTTGAATCAAGCATGGGCTTCTCCATTTGCACTGTTGATATTAACAGTAATTAATTTATTTGCAATTAGTTTATTTTTTACCGTCATCCAACTTTCCAAATTCGACTCGCTCGTTCAAGCCGCTAGTGAAAAAGTTTTTGATGTTGCCGCCAACGTTTTTGGCGGTTCTGATTCCTGTCCCATCGCCTGTCACTTGGTTTAATCCTGCTGCATCGGTTTTTGCGAACGCATCTCTTACTTCTGGAAGAGTTGCGTTGACTGTTCCGGATGGCGGTGTGGGCGGTGGTGGCGTTGATCCCGCAGAGGTTGTCTTGGCTGGTGCGGCAGGTCTTGGGGAGGTTGCGACTGCAGTCGGCTGAGGAACTGGAGAAAGAAGTTTTCCAGCGCGCTGATCAAGGTTTCGCGTGTCGACCTCGGTCTGATCTTCAGGTCGATCGACCTTGTGGTTCAGCCTCTCCGTTGAACCGAATTCTTGCTGAAGACCTGAGATGGCCATGCCTTGCTTGGTGAGATAGTCCGAAGCCATTTTGCGTTCGTCAGTACTGGCGTTTCCATCATTGAATAAACGAACGGCTGCGTTGTGGCGAATTGCGGCCTGACGTGCAAGCGGGCTCATTCTGACTTGATCGGAGGCGCCGGAGTCAACCATCTGAGTGGCGTCTCGCATGTGCTTCGCGGCGGCTGTCGATTGTTCAAAGTTACGACCCTCTGTGAGTTGGAAATCACGCATGCCTTTGTTTGTCTGGATAGAGTGAGCCAAGCTCTCTGAAGAGTAGTTCTGAGCAAACGAAACCAGCGAGTTCGTATTCGAGTTATTTAGCCCTGACGAGTCCTTGTTGCTCAAACTTTCCGAAAGCGTACTCGTGTATTGCTGCTGCTTGGAGTACATGGCCTCAAGGGCTTTAACTTTGTCTGTGCTGCTGCCATTCGTCCTAGCTGTTCTAAGTTCCTCACCAATCGCTTTTTCAACAGCCTTAGCTTGTTCGACAGACTTCGATTTCCCGGCAGTTTGAGTGCGAGTCATGGAGTCGGTTGCTGTTGTGCCAGTATCCGCGCGTAATGACCCTCCCACGCCTGCTCCAGTTGTGTTTTGTCCTCCAGTACCGACCGAACCGCTCGCTGAAGCGCCCGCCCCTGCCGTTGTCGAGTTTGAGTTGGACTTGCTGGACGATGCGTTGTCGTTTACGTGCTCACTGCTCGCATTACGCATTGTTTCAGAGACTCGATCACTAATCGATTTCGCTGTTGATGAGTCAATGCCTGAGCGTGTGGCGTTTGACAGAGAACCCCTCTCCGTAAAGGCTTTTGTCAAAGACTCGCCCTCTGTAATTGTTTTTTGCCGAGCAGCTTCCTCGCTTTGCGCTCTATGAGCTTGTTGGGCCAATTGGCCATACTGTGCGTTCTGATTGACGGCTTTTATTGCTCCCGTCTCAGCAAGAGTGTTGTAACCCGCGCCTTGTGAGGCGTTCGCCAAACTCGAATTTTGCAGAATTGGTGATGTGCCCATAGCCTGTGGCGTTGTTGCAGTCGCAGCTTGTGAATCTGGTGGACTCATGCGGCTGGCAACTGAAACCATAGCGCTCGTAGCACTCAAACCAAAAATCATGCTCATTAATACGGGCAGGCTAGACATGATGTGCGAGGCGGTACCAACTTGAATGCTGAACTGCTTGTATGCCTCAATTGCAACAGCCTGAGACAAATAACCGCCCTGCGTGATGCTCGTAAGAAATGTGGCCACTTGCATGTAAATCATGCCGTTGATGATCTCTGCGCCAACGTTCAATACCAAGAGCGGCCAAACCATGATGTGAACAACTGTGTAGATTGATTTGCTGGCATTTGATCCAGAAAACATCATGAACATCACCACCACGGGTCCAAGACCGATGATCAAGGCCATGATGTGGTTAGCAAAGCTACCCGCATATTTCAGCATCTGCACTTCATTGGCGGCACGCTGTATGTTGTTGCGCTCGATCTCAAGACCTTGAATCGCTGCCGCTTGGCAAGTGGTTTTGTTAGATGCATCAGACCTCAAACAGTTAAGGTCCGAGGTCACTAACTCCGAAAACAAAAGGTTAATAGCCTCGGCATTTGCTTGGGTTGTTCCGTCTGCAAGCGCGCTAAGTGATGTGTTGGCCGTGCGAACCGCTGTGTATTGTTCGGCAAATTTTGTGAAGCTGTAATCTGCGTTTGGGTTTGGCTGGTCAGATCCGTTCACTGCGCCTTGAACAACTCGCGAAAACTCTTTCGAGTTCAAAGTATTCCCGATGTTGTCGGCCACGATGTATGCAGCATCGGCACAAGTCGAAATCGATTGAGAGCTAATGTTCATATCCGTCACCAGGCCCGTTGTGTTGAGCGAGGCTTGGTACAGAAGTGCCCCTAGTGCGGTTTTGGGGATGCCGTTGATGGGGATTGACTCCGCGATGGTTGCACCAGTATTCCCAGCGTTCATCACTTTGGCGATGATGGTCGAGTAATCCGCGCCCGAATCAGAATTGATACATGCACCAACAACACTTTTAACTTGTGAGTCGACCGAGCCAAGGCGCATGATTGCTGTTCTTGAAGTGAGCAGTACCTTTAAGGGGTTAACAAACCCGTTTCCACTTGCGGAAATTGACGAATAATTTGTTCCTGCGCTTTGGTACGCCGTTTCGACTAAGCCTCCCAACTCTTGACTCAGTTCACTGGCCATCGCGGGGACTAGGGCAATCACAAACGGCACGTTGTCTACTTTGGACAACTTGCCATTGATAGTGCTCTCAAGATTGACGGAAACCTTCATTCCTGGGGCGGTTAACAGTGAGGCAAAGATAAGGGGCATGATGATGTCAAAAGCGCCCGTACCCATTGCTGAGCCACCCCCACCACCAACAGATGCAAACGTTGCTTTCGTAACAGTACGGATGATGTTCCATGTGGAAACAAGCAGGGCGAAGCCCCAAATGAATCCAGTCTGGTTGACGATCATTGCTACGCCATTCAGGATGGTGTTGAGCATGGTGAGGTCGGCGCTAACCGAGTAAATCGTTAGTGTTGGAAACATGCTCGCCTCACTTGGTGTTGCCGTTCAGGGTGGCAGAAGTAGACAGCTCTTGAGCAATCTTGAGTACCGTGTTGTCTTTCACGCATGCGGTCTGCCTGTCCATATAGTCTTTGCGAAGGTTCTCGGTATTGCGTTTCGCCTCTTCATTCAGGATGTGACTATTTCCATATTCAACGGAGTTGGCTGACTTGTAGAGTGCCTCGCCAAAACGAGCAGCAACACAATCCGAAAGGTAAAAACCAAGACGCTCAGCCATCGAAACGCGGTATTGTGGATTCGAGGTTTTGGAGAGGAGCGCAATCACTGGCAGTCCCGATTGCTGCATGAACTGAATCTGTGTTGTGGTGAAGCTAAACATTTGTCCGCTGTTGATCTTGCCGACGATGGATGCAGGATCGACCGTACCGGATGTAACGGAACCAAAGAGCATTTGATTAACCCAGCCTTGAATGCCCTGATAGTTGAAATTCGCTTTTTGCATTTGTGTACAAATTTGTGGATCAAAGCCGCCATTTGCCACGCCCGCGCCTGATGGGTTCGCACAGCGATAAAGGGTGAGTGGTGTCGTGGCTCGAATTGAACCCGTGCCGCCGCCTTTAACCATATCGTCCAAAGTGAGTGTCGCTGGGCCTCTGCACTGAATACGACCGGGTGTGCTGCCGCTTCCTGTTGGGCTGCTGTCTTGCTGACCCGATTCGTTTGTAGTGATGCACGGAACGCCCGAAACCTCGTAGCCAAGAAAGGAAATCAGAATTCTGTTGTTCAATGAATTTGGGTCTGTTGCATCATCTCCAGTTCCATCGTAATTTCCGAGGCCAGCCATGCCGAGGATGTTGGATGCGCCAGATGCAATGACTGCCTTCACGGTCGAGTTACCTGCCTTTGGGTTCACCTCGCCGGCCTTTTTGAAATAATCATTGGCATTACTCAGATAGCCTTGAAGGCCAGACATCGCGTCTGAAAATATGTTTTTTTGTGTAGCGCCTACGCTCCCCGCCCCGCCCACAGCATCTGAAATTGTGCGCTCTGCCTTGTCTACAACGAGGTGCGCCATTTGGCAGGTGTTTTTGCTCAAATTATTCAAGTTCTGCATCAGCGTTTGAAACTCGGTCATGAGTCCGTCGAGGCTTGGTGAGATGGCCTTGATAGCCGCCTTAAACGCAAGGCCTGCCGCATTGGCTGCAACTTTTCGGAAGATGTCTACAAGCTGCTGATGGTTGATAAAACTGAAGGAACCGCCGTATAAGTCCACGCCTCCGCACCCTGCGTTGATGCGGGGAGAGTCAAAAGCAATGATGGTCACCGACTTGATAGGCGCTCGCATGCTGAAGCTTCCACCGAACATGCCCACCCTGTCTTTGGTGGTAATTTTCCCGCTCGATGTTGAATTACTCATGAACATTGAGTTCAGGTCGCCCATGATGCCTGCGTTTACCAGCAAGGGGGTTGCGAGCGCGATGGATGCTGCGAGATGGCATAATTTCATTTCTGGTTCCTCACTGGTACTGCTTGAGCAAAATAGGTTGCAACTTCTTCTTGAATGTTTCTGGCTTGTCAGGATCTAGCGTGAGGCTCTGAAGGTCTTGAGTGGATGCAACGCCACGGGTCCAGACATCGAGATCGCGAGTCGTTTCGGCAGATAGCAACTTCATGTTTTGGCCAGCAAACGCAATTAACTTCGTCAATTCGTCTGCTGCATAAAAACCTTGCGAAACAACCAAGTACTTGTTCGGGTCTGCATCCCCTTCGTAGCCCTTTGGTTTTGGCACATAAACGATGGAGGGGGTTAACTTCAAATCAAGTTTTTTGTATAGCCCGTTATCAACAACAATCGGGCCTGCGTAGCCCTTGGGTCTTCTTCCGTCAATTGAGACAACCAATGTCTCCATGCCGTAGTTAGTCTTGAGCATGGCTAGGACGGGCACTTGCATTGCACAAAATCTGCAGCCCCCATCTACAAAGGCAACGAGTCCGCCCACTTCGCCCAGCTCGCGCACAGCCTTCTGTTGCGCGAGGTAGTCAGCGTTCCGGATGGATTGAGCGCCTGCTGATGCGTAGGGAACTCGATTGTTTTCGTTGAGCAAGGGGTCTTCGTTAACCACCTTCATGTGCATTTCTTCGAAGCGCTGCGCCTTGTCCATGATGATTCGCTTTGCATACAGGTGCGCTGAAATATTTTCTTCTGATGGGTTATCGATGGCTCGCTTTTCCAACATCGGGTAGTTTTTGATCAACCATTCGACATCAACTTTTTGCTCTCCTTTTGGCTCTTGCTTGCCCTCTTGGGTGAGTGCGGGTGGTGTGACTTGTTTTGGCTTTGGTTGGGCCTTTTTCTGAGGGGCTATGTAAGGGGCGTAGTTAGTAAATGCATCACCATACGCATCGTCTATGCGGACAGTCTTGTCACTTTGCGCGTATGAACCCGCAGCAAAGGACAGCGAAACGAGGAGAGTGATTGCATTCTTCATGGTTGCCTTAGAAAATCTTGTAGCCTTTGCCGACCACTGAGCCGACATCCAAGTAGCCCCAATATCTGGAATCGTTGGACAAGGGGTGGGTTCCTGTCATAAAAAATTTGCCTGCAGGAATCACTTCATCGCGTTCGAATGCCTTCGTAGAAACTTTGGTGACGTCTACCAGTGGCAGGCCCTTTGCTACCACCTCACCATTGACGAGAACTTCTTCGTCAGTTACTTGCAAACGGTCGCCTGGCACCCCACTAACCCTCTTTAAGACATAAGCTTGTTTGATGTAGGCCAGCGCTCCTGAGGGCTCCCAGAAAAGCAAATCACCCCGCTCGACATTGGTGGGGTGTTGTTTAACCAGGAGCGAGAGGTGCATGTCTGGTAGACACTTCTCGTCATTGGGATCGAAGCCAATCGTGATGGGTGATTTAAACCAGTAATAGTTCACCGCAAGAAGCGCAACCAAAAGAGCGCCCCAGACGACCCTCCTTTGTTTTTTTTCGTCGACCGCACTCATTTCGGGCTCTCTGGAGGCGCGATCGCCTCGGGAATGGCTGCTGGTTTTGTGGTTGGTTGGGGCTTTTTAATAGCTTCGCGAAGTTCGGCTGTAATGTCTTTGGTTTCCGCTGGCAGCGCTGCAACCATGTAATGCCCCGCTTCGTCCTTGCTTGAGTCAATCACGACGTAGCCAAGGTCCGCGTATTTCTTGAGGACAGCAATGACTGGTTGAGAGATTTCCTTCTCCATGATTTCAGGCGCGGCATCATGGCGATCCAAAACGGCTTCGAGAATCACGGCACCACGCTCAGCAATCACGACTCTTGGTGCATCGCCCTTGTACTCGATGCCAGCATAAAAACCTGCCGCCATGAACACAAGCGCTGCGACATACGGCAAATCACCAGACAAGATGAGGTCTTTTAATGATTTCATTGGGTTACCTCATTTACGCTGTTGAGCAACTCAGCCTTGGTCAGCTGAGAGTCTTCAAAAAACAGTTGGTCAATCGCGGTTTTCAAAAACTGCAAACGTGAACGCTTCTTATCGCCCATCACTTGGTAGACCGCATCGACCGCGCTAATACCCTGCTGCATCAGCTCAAACACAGCATCGCGAGCATCACCTTCGGAGCTGAACAACGTCGAGGTGAATCTGTCGACATAAAGTCGGGCAGCTTCGTAATAGCGATCACCAACAAACAGAATTTCCGAAAAAACACCTTTGCGGGTTTCGATGCTTTCGACCATGCGTCGAAAGAATGGGTCATGAGCAAATCCAGTCAGGATGTTTTGCTCGAAAAGTTTTTTCACCTCTTCTGACTTCTGAGCCAAGATCAGCTTCCACGCAGACTGGTTGAGAATGATTCGACCTGTTGAGGTCTCGGACAGTTTGAGTAGGGATTGCACAATGGTCCAAACACCAACACCATCTTTTCGTCCCTTGAGGTAGATGCCTTCCATTGCAAGTGCTGCAGCTTCGTCGTTCAGGAGGTCGAGGCCTTCGTCCACCATCACCAACTTGCGGCCCTTCACAGTCTTGATACGCGACATGAGCATGTTCAGTACAAAGAACATGACACATTTACGAAGGTGGCCATCACCAGACAACCCGCCCAACTCAAACACAGTGAATTGTTTGGTTGGGTTGATCGTGCCTTTGCCACGGAAGAATTGGCCACGGGTTGGGCTTTCCAGAAATGCTTTGAGACGAGGCCCCAAGTTCCCTGCTGCTCGCTCAACTTCGTTCAAGTCGACTTTGTCGCCTGCTGAGGCGCGAATGATTTCCAAACTGTCAACAACCGTGCTGATTTCCGCATCGCCTTGTTTTTTTCCGTAGGCGGCGCGAACGGCCTCAGTCATTGCAATACGCGCACCAGAATGTGGAACCTCGCCTTCAAAGGCCATCAGTAGCAGCAAGGATGTAATGACTTCTTGTTGTTCATCAAATTCCTGATCATTCAGGCCCGTGAACGGATTCAGGGAAGGCATGTCCGTAGTGCTAAGGGAGAATTCGTTGAACTCACCCCCAACAGACGCGCATAGTTTTTTCGCGCTGCGACCGTTGTCGAATAAAAAGATGTTCGCACCTTCGGCGAGGTTGTTCTTGATCAGGTATTGCAAAACAAACGATTTACCCGAGCCAGGGGCGGCAGCAATAACGCCGTTGAAGTTGCTATCCGAAACAAAGGGATCAAAGTAATGCGCTGCGCCTCGGCGAGTGATGAACATTGAGCCTGTGTTGTTTGTGTGGACACGTGCGTTACCAGCGTGATCGCCATAAACGGGCAGCAAGCAGCCTGCGGCAGACGAAGGCATGATGCATTCGCTTTTCAATTTTTCAGCGATGCTTGGGGCGAAATTCAAAGGCAGCGCCTGAGCCCAGCGAACGATTCCATCGTTTCTCACCAAGCGGCCATCAAACCCCAACTTGTCGAATGTGCCCTTGAGGGTCGTGGCAACGTCAATTGTTTGTTCGCGAGTTTTTCCAAATACAAAAGCGGTTGTTGACACATAGACGAACTTATCTCCGTCCGTGCTGCACATATTCTTCATGTAGTCCAGGTCGACCATTGCCTGCGCTGGGGCTTCATTGCCCAGCTTGAATGGGAGAGTCTGTGTGTTTTGACGCGACTTAATGGCGTTCTCAACGCGATCCATCTCTTTGCGTTGATTCGCCACACGAACGGTTGTCGTGAAGATGAAAGGCGTAAGAATTCGCTGTCCACCACCATCCCTTGAGGAGCCGCTGTTGAATGGGGCGCCAGATAGCAAGCTCGTGAGGCCGTGATAGCCTTCTTCTGGGTACTTCTTGGCGGTCACTTCGGCGCAGTATGTCTGCCCGTCGAATATCCCGACCTTGCTGTCGCGAAAATCGATGCTTTGGTCTGGGCCAAAGACTTGGTGGCGCAACTCAAGCAGCTCGTCTAACTCGACGTTGCTCTGAGGCGTATAAATCGAGGCAAATTTTCTGTAGTAACCCAACAGCTCGCCAGCTTTAAGAATTTCTGCGTCTGCGAAACCGCAACCACGCATGTTATTCAGAAAGTCTGCTTGCAATGAGGCTGACTCTGAGAGAGTTTCGGCGTTCAAGTTCTTAACTGGCACAGCAAGAGACACGATCAAAGATCTCTTGTTCAACAGAGGAACGTCCGCTTGCCAGCCCACTTTAGTGGCGAACTCAAATACACTTTTTTGCTTGTTCACAAGCTCTGAAACCATTTCACCGCCGTGCGTCTTGCCTTTGGCGTAAAGGCGAGCAGCTTCGTAATCTGGTTCAGATATCAGGCTCACTTGAATCAATGAGTCGTCTGGGCACGATTTGAAAATGTTCTGAACAACCGTGCCGAACTCACCGCCCCCGCCTACCAGTGGACTCATCAAATAGGCGCGACCAACATAGGTCTTGTCTTGTTTTGCCTTAGAGACAATCAGATGATCATTCGCCGTGTACGTGTCCAGGTGGATCAAGTCTGAGGCGAATTGAGTCTTGAAATTTGGGGTTCGGAGAGTCACGGTTATTCCCTTTTGTTTGATGAGGGACTCAGATCGACTGAGCGTCCCCATTGCTCAACATTACTTCTGGTATTCGATTTGGGTAGGAGCAACGGTGATGGATGCTGGTTCGCCAGTGGCCGTTGCCATTGCGCGCACAACACCTGGGCCGATCAAAGCGAAACCGAGAATTGCCAAGATCAAACCAGCCGATCGGTAGCCTGCGCCATGCATCAATTGCCATACGCAAACGAGCAATGAGGCAAATGCCAAAACGAGCACCCAAGTGCTGCTGAGCATGCCTTGCAAATACGTGACCATAGAGTCCCATGAGCTTGCTGTCAGGGCGGTTCCACCGTTCAGGGCGGCGAGCGTGCCAAGAACGGCCAGAACTGAGAGGACCAATGTCGCGCTCATTTGCAAAGTACCAACGTCTTGCGACGAGAGTGGGGAGGTGTTTTTCATGAGGTTTCCTTTTACTTAGGCATGGTTTGCGATCCACTCACAGCGGGATCAAATGCTGATTCGGACTGCTCGGAATTGCTTCCTGGCTGATTGAATTCGTTTGAGGGTGCGCCCTGTGGTCGTTGAGCGTCACCGGGGGTTGTATTGGCCGCTGGAGTGGACTGCGGCTCCAAAGGGCGATGTGGATAGACGCGTTGGTCACCAATGACTGAGCTACCTTGCCCATCAAAACCAGCCCAACGATTGCCACGGATTTCCTTGTAGACAACAGTGTTTTCAGTCAAGACATCGTTGCCATCCACGAAGCGTTTGACCCATACGCGTTGCACCACTGGCCCTTCGCGAACTGGTGCGCCAAGCAATGGAGGCTCTTGACGCACTTGGTGTGGCAGAACCACGGGACGGGCTTGCTTGGGTTTGCTATTCGCATTCGATTCGCCCTTTGCTTCTTCATCGGGTGAGATGCCAATCAAACGATCAAGCTCTTCCATCTGAAAATCTTTGTCGAAGCGGCTTTGCGGGATCTCGCCTGAAGTCGAAGCGTCAACCGAGCGAAATGAGCGGCAATAGGGGCTCTTGGCGTCTTGACGACGATTGCAGTCAAACTTCACCTCGCCCACGGGATTCATTTGAGAGGCGCAACCCTGCAAAACAAGCAAGGCACAAACGCTGGCCAAGATAGAAAACTTGGTTGATTTCATTTTTGGATTCCTTTTTTCGTGCGTTTGAATTCGACGGACTCTTTCAAGATCCAAGTGATGCGCGTACCTGCCAACACTTCAATCACAGGAAAAGTCTCACGAGCGAACTCAAGGTAGAAGCGAGAGAGCTGCGAAGCGGCGTTAGACACCCCTGTACCAACTGCTGTGCGAGCAACCATTGATGGGTCTGGCGTTTGGTATGCAGTAGAGCCACCCGATGCGGTGTTGTTGAAGCCGGGTACTGCAGTCGGCGCGAGTGCGGTGCCAAGGCCTGAAGCGATGCCAGTGATGAAGGCTTGCGCCAAAATCGCGCCCTGCTTGCTCACAACCTTCCCCGCCAAACCTTGAATGCCGTCTGCGTCGACGCCATAGGCCTTGATAGGAGCCTCAAATACGTCTCCGTTGGGGGCTACGCATGAAATGGTGTCGCTGATCGCGTAAGCGCGCTCTGCGCTCAAAACCGCAATGCCTGAGCCGCCCATCAGGCAGTCACCAAGGTCGCTGAGCTTCCAGCCGTTAGGCAGTGTTGCATCGCCCTTGATCTTCGTAACGAAAGGTGCGCCCACATTAATTGCCGATGTAGACGAACCAACTGCGCCTGATGTAGCACCACCTGGACGAGCGTTAATGCCCGTGAGCATGACGCCCTCAAGCGCCGAGTTGATCGGGATCACAATCTTTGGCTCTGGTGTTTTTTCCTTCTCTGTGATTTTTTCGGCTGGCCATGTCTTGAGTTGTGGCGCTGCGGGCAGAGGCTTTGGCTCATCCAGCGTGGCAACTGCCGCTCCGCGAGGTGCCTTTTTGGGGTCCAGTTGCGCCAAATCTAAAGCTGCGTCAACGTTCGGGTTTTGCACACCACCAGGCAAGGGTCGTGATAAATCCACAGCAGGCGGGGTTGCTGCGGTTACGCCTGCTGAGGGAAACTGTTGTGAGTTCTTTGCGGCCTGAATTTCTTGCTTAAGTTGCTGAATTTCCGCAGTCAGGTCTTCTAAGCCTTGATTTCGATTCGTAGATGGCAGCGCTGTAAAGCTATACGACTCGCCGGGCTTCTTTTTCAGCTCATCGGCTGCAGCCTTCTCGATGCGCTTTTGTTCGGCGGCACCTTCTGCTGCTTTGTTTTTCTGCGATTGAACAAAGATAAACACAGATCCCAAAACAAGAATGGCAACAAATATGCCCTTCATCTTTGGGTCAAGTTCCTTCCACTTTTCGACTTGTTCTTCAAACATCATTGCCCCTTTGTTTTTTGCTCTTTACGAGCGAGAACGATGACTCTTGTCGACTCGCCTGCCTTGAGATTTGGTTTGGGGTGAACTGAAATCGCCTGAACTAAATCGCCATCAAATTCGCTTTCACGAATACTTGTTGCCGCTGGTCCAGGGTTCAAAATTCGATAGACAAAGATGTCTGCTTCCCTGTTGCTCAGCTTTTTTTCAACCTCAACCAACAAACCATTCATGGCAATTGGTGGAACCTTGATTTCGACAATTGAGTAGCCATTCGGCGTTGCGTTCAACGCAACCGTTTCCATCAGGCTTTGAGTGGAAGCAACGTACTCGCTGCCCTTGTTTCCTTTTGTTGAGTCAGATGCGGTGCGAGGTGCAACGTCTTCAACAATGATTGTTTGGCTGGCAATGCCTTTGGGAATTAATTGCAGACCAAGAACTGGCCCGCTGCCATCGTCTGTTTCGATGAAGATCGGGACGGCTTTGGTTACGCCTTGTTTGAAAGCAACATAAATGTTGTTGCTCTTGGCTCGTTTGTCGATCATTACATCGGTGGTGCCGATGACATGCGGATTAACAAATGGGAGCTGGATGCGGTTTGGTTCAGTAGAAGACAAGTAGACGGACACGCTGCCGCCGTTGTTCATCTGAATGGTTCTTGCTCGGGTGAAATCAAGTGCGCTTGTAGACGCCCCCTCGATCTTCATGACGCCTGGGAGATTGATCTCTTTGGTTGGGATATTTTTTACCGCTATTGCCGAGTTGACTTCGGTCGAATTCCACTCTTTCTTGGGCGCGACTTTTTTGACGATCTCGACATGCTGCTTGTCGGATGCTGGCGTGCTTTCTGGGGCTGGTGCATCAGCCCATACAAGGCTTGCCAGCAGCAAACTGGCCAGCGCAACTAAAGTACGTGGGTATTTGTGCAGTTTCATTTTGAATTCGCCTTAATCCATTCGGAGTTGTGAATCTTTTCGCCGGGGTACACCTTGATGTCGTCAACCCACAGTCGATAGTTTTCGATGTGGATGGCGTACTCATAGACATAGGGCTCTGCAGAGTCCTTTGCGGCATTCACCGTGTGTTGCTCGCCCACGATGAAGTGCTTGTTAATTTGCTCGTCATAGACGTAGCGCTTAAAAACGAAATACGAGCTACCCAACTCGCGCTCGGCTTTTGCCTTCTCAACCCTCAAGTCGATTTCGTGGCTCAGGCGCGTATAGGCCTCAGGCGAAAAATACAACTCAAGGAATTTCTTCTGGTATTCCGCGTTCGCGGGATTGAGGTTTCCCAAGTTATTGGTGATTGCATTCAAGGTCGCCAGTTGTGCGTTCTTGTCGAAGGAAGTTCTTTCGATGATTGAATTCGCAGGCATTCCTGGCGTCTGCACCATGATGATTTCGCTCTGGCTCACCAGCTTGAAGGTCACGCCAACGCAAACAAGAGCGGAAGCCAAGACCGCGTAAGTTAGGTGCTTGTTTCTCGTGCGAAGCTCTGACACCGCCTCGTTACGCTGATTCATTTCCATCTGCAGGGCTCCTTGTTGCTTTCTTCGTGAACTCATCAACGACTTGACTTGCTGCGGGGTTGATGATTTGGTTGTCGCCAATGAATACCGTTTTTTGGCTTTTCAAAGCATCCGAATATCCAGACAGGCCAACACTGAACAGAAAATTTCTGAAGGCTCCTGGAAGGGTTCTTGATTGCCAGTCGATATAGACGCGGTTAACTGCGTAACCCGCAATCGGGATGCCGAGAAAGCCAACGTTCCCCATATCCAAAGCTGAGCCGCAGAAAAGACCAACAAAGACACTGCCAATCACGATGACTGCGTCCTGTAGTTCGACACCAAGGAAGGCCACCCCCGCATCGCCACGCTTGGGAATCCGGAATGACTGATTAATCATGGAGAGGGACCTCCGTGCAGGTCAGGTGTTCGCGCCAGTCATCTGCATTTGCACTCTCCAAAACAGGAACGCATACCTGTGAATCGCGCACAACCACCTTGGGCCAGTTCATCTTTTGTGCGGCAAGGCTTGGGTTCGCCTTACGCTTTGGCTTTGGTTGCATGGCGGCGATTTGGTCTTGCATCACCAGCCAAAGGGCCTCTTCTTCTTGGTAGCTAAAAAACTCGTAGTCTTTTCGCTCAAGACCACCTATCGCGAATGCCTTGTTGGACGCGCCACCGATCACTCGGTTGGCAACTGGTTCGCCGTAAAGAAACTGCCCCTCTGGAGTGGCGAAGTTCACCCATCCGGCACCTCTCTCACCTGATATTTCAAAGCGCGCAGGAGCTGCAAATTCGGCGGCAGAGGCTGTCGCCGAGACTGCCGAAATCGCTACATAAATGGTTAGAAAAATTCGTTTCATACAATCATTAGTATTAGTTGTATGGCCGAGATTCTACCTGACAAGTAAACAGAAACATATACTTTTCAGTTCGAAGAGAAAGATTTTGTATAAATTTCTGAAGCCTTTGTTTTGACCTCAGAATTTGTGGACCGCTGCGCAAAAAACTTGAGCGCGTTGGGCAATCCGATGTCGCCGCTTACGAGGGCGAAGTCGTTTGATGAAGGATTTATTCCCTTAGCCAAAACAAAGGCCGGGGTGAATTTGATCCCGAATGTTTCATAGAGTTTTGGGTGGATCGTCCACGATGGTGGGCTCTTCCCGCAGCAGTTCGCATTGATGTCTGCAACGTATGCTTTAGCCCCATCGAGGGTGCCTGTCTTCTCCTCAAACCCACGCAAAACAAGCGTTGACTTTGTGAGTGATGCTTCTTTTGCGAGCTGCAAAACTGCCGCCCGAGGCATAGCAGAAGAGACGAAAACATAGGACGCCCACATCGGTGGCTTAAATGAATCAGCAAGGGATTGGGCACCTGCCGCGAAGGTCGCGAGGGCGAAACAAAATGCGAGTGCGATCTTTGTCTTCATGATTTCAGTTCACCGGAAAAGGTTGGCAACAATCTTTGCGCTGGAAAACAAAATACCCGTAGTCCTTATCGTTGGGCCTAGCCGCGCCTACTTCTTGCAGAGCAAGTGGTCGACCGATTGGGGTACACATGTTGTCTGGGAATGGAAACACGCGGTTCGTTTTGTATTGCCGCTTGTCCATGATGATTTGAGGCAATCCCATCGCGCCGCAGGACTGCAGGGCCTCTTGCCCGGCTGGGCTTTGTTGCGCTCCTGCTGCGTGGAGCTTTGCGAACAGACGTGCGAGAACTAAGTGCGAAACTTGTTCTGGTGTGTTTGCAATTCCCACGTTTCCCGTTAGTGGGTACATAGGGCCCCATGCGCCTGTGGTCCAGAAGAGCGAGGCAATTGGAAAAGACGCTGTCGCAGCAATAGCATCCGGCATCTCGGCTGCAATGCTCGCAATACCAGCAAATGGATATGCGTAGGGCGTCAACATCAACGAAAGACTGTCGTCATTCCAAGTTGGGTCCGCCCAACTAATGAATGGAACATCAAAGGACCGCGAATCAAAGCACGGCGAATTTGCAATGACGCCCAGGGCTGTCATGACGGGGTTGATGTATTCATTAACGTGCATAAAGGCCGACTTAGCTCTGCCGCCAATTTGCTTATTTATGGACTTCTCTCCGCCATATTCACTTGCGTTGTAGGGGGGGCTAATGTCAATGCCACCCAGAAGGGGCATGCAGCCAGGTTTGTTGGTTGTATCAACCATGTATCGCGGCTCCCAAAATGACATTGGGGTACCTGCTGACAAACTACTCGCGCAAATACACACGGGAAAGTGGCTCGCTCCGGTTTCGTAGTCATCTGCGCTCACGCCCAGATTCAACAAACCACCAGCCAAACCAATGGGAAATATGCAGTCGTAACAGATGTCTGTGATGAGGTTTGGGAACTTGCCATTGCATGCCGACTGTGGAAGCGCCGACCATGAGGCGAAAGATAATGCAAGGCCCACCAAAGCTTGAATAAATTTCATTGAATGACTCCGTATTCAACAGCAAGTCGATCTCCACGCTGCGTCAAGGCAACAGGGACGGAATTCAAATCAATGCCATACAACCTTTGCAAGCTAGAGATGATCATTTTTTTCTGATCGAAGTAGAAGGGAATGGTCTTGCCGCCCCACCAGTTCGCATCTTTGTAACGAACCCTTAGGTCATAGTGTGAGCCTGCTGTGAGAACGATCTTCAACGGCTCCTTGCGACCGCGCATGATTGCGTAGTCAATTTGGCGCTGGTCTCGGCCATCAATAAAAATCAAGCCAGAGGTCAATGGTTGGATTTTTAGAGGCTCAACAACCGTGCCTTTTCTCACGACCACTTGTCCACTCTCGTTCTTGTAGTCCTGGGAGATGGTGAAGCGCAATTCGCGCATTTCGAGTCGCGGGGCATAACTGCTCTTAATGCCAAGCGGCGCAGGATTTTTAATAGCGTCGATTGTTTTTGCTTGATAGTCGCGCCAATATTTATCAACCTCGCCAGAGTTTTGTTTTTTGCGAACGATGTCTTTCATTTGTTCGCGTCCGTCTTTGTCGGGTGTGTATACGGTGCCTTTGGCTCCAAGGTCTTCTGCAAGTGCTGATGCAGCCAGAAGAGCAAGCAATGTGGCTAGTAGTCTTTTCATTCGATCACCTGCATTGAATAAACAGTTTTGGGTTCGGCTGCGAGGCTTAGCGGCTTCTTCGTCAGGCGCTCAAGGTGTTTGAAAACTTTGGCGGCGTAATTGATCCTGTCCGCTTCCCGCTCTGGCTTGCCGCCAGCGTTGTAGGCGCCGACAGCGCGCCAAGTCGGCCCGTGCTCTTTGATGGCCATCGAAAGAATCCAGGCCCCTACATGCACGTTCACGCAAGGGTCAAGTATTGACTGCTCCGTGATATTGAATCGACGAAGCGTCTTGAAGTGCTGTGAGTTGATTTGCATCAGCCCAACATCGACACTGCCGTTATCATTGGTGTGTGTCGCGTGTGGTTTGAAATCGCTCTCTTGTTTTGCGATGGCCATAAGCAACCGCTCGTCGACGCCGTAGCGTTTTGCGGCCTCTGCAAAACAGAAGGCATTGGCCCATGTTGTTGCAAAAGCCAAAATGAAACCGAGCGATCGTTTGGCTCTCATATCACTCAGCTTCCTTGTTTTCCTTTGGTGCGGCATAACGTCGTGACAAGAGCTTCACAACAAAAAGCAAACCGTGTAATGCCTCGCAGATCAAGGCGAAGAACACAACAGAAATACCCAAGGAGATGATCACTGGTCCAGCAGAGCCTAGGTCTTCGGCTGAGAAAGCCATGAACAAACCAGTTAATGCCAAGGCCAGCATGACCGTGTGAAACATCACTTTGTTGTTTGACTCGCCACAAGGTTTGGTTTGACAAGCATTGCCACTCATTGCTTTGCTCCTTTTGCGGCGGCGATTTGAGCTTCGATACGTGCCAGTGGAATTGCACCTGGAATCACTGTGCCGTCTTCAAAGATCAGCGCAGGCGTGCCTTGAATTTGATGTTCTTCACCAATAGCCAGATTGCGACTGATCGGGTTGTCGCATGTAGCGAATTTGGGCCTCTTACCTTCTAACAAATAGTCTTTCCATGCTGCTTGTTTATTTGGAGAGCACCAAATGCTCTCGGCAATCACTCGGGCATTGGGGTGAATGGTCGTCAGCGGGTAAGGAAACACGAACACTTGAGTGTCTTGCAGGCGGCTCAAATCGTTTTCCAATTGCTTGCAGTATGGGCAATCTGGGTCGCTGAACACATACAGCTTGTTCTTGCCTGAGCCGAATTTGATCGCGTCTTTGGTGTTGAGCTTGGAGGCGTTGAGTTTGGGCTTGTGGGCTTCACGAATTTGAGCCGTGAGTGATTTGTTTTCTTTTAGGTCGACTACGTCACCGTTAATCAAGATGGACAGGTCATCACGTACAAAAATCACTTCGCCACCTTTGACGACTGAATAAAAACCTGGAAAGGCTTTTTCTACTTTTGCGCCTTGAGCGATTGGGAATCGCTTCACCAAGTCTTCCATGAAGTCAGCACGAGCCGTAGCGCATGCAACAAGCGAACAGAGTGCGACCACGGTTTTAAGTTTCAGATTCATGATCAATGGCTTTCTTTGGGGTTGGGTTTGTTGAGGCGAACCATGAATTCCACGATCGGGGATTCATGGCGATGAAGAAACATGAGAAGAGAGTTGAGGCTTGCCCAGTTGCGGATCAAGTTGTTGGGCGTGCTGAGTACATAAAGCTTCTTGCTGGATTTGCGCTCGGCAAATAAAGCAAAGCCGCTTGCGTATTCCTGGACAAAGATTCGTTGAAGGTCACAGGACTTCGCAGATTCGCTGAATTCACTCGTGCTAATCAATTGGGCGCGCTCACCATCGAGTTCTGGCATTCCTGACAGGAGTGAGCCAACGGCTCTTCGTATGGGGCGAATGGGCTGTGCGGAGCTTTCCATACTCAACCCACGTAGTTGTTAATGACGGTGCCCGCGTATGCCAAGCACATAACCACAAGCGCAACGGCAACTGGCGCATCCATGCCGCGAGAGCGGCTCCAGACGCGAATTAGCAAAGCGATGCTGAGCGTGGCCAAAAACTTCACGACAACAACAGCCAGCGGAAGACCGATGAAAGCTGCAATTTCAAGAATCAATTTATTGGTCTCGATCCGCTCGTTGAGAGCAATCAACGTGCTGTGCAAGTCCAGCGCCTGCAAAAGAAGAATGGCTCCGAATAGCAGCTTGACGAACGACCTGCCCGCAGTGCCTTGGGTTAGTTCAAATGTTTTCATGGCTTCCCATTTAGTAAACGATTTCGTTAACTAAGTATGCCACAATTACGGCAAATAGGATTACATTAATCCATGAATCTCGAATTTTTTAGACACCAATGGTTTAACAATGAAAAGGGCCAGCAAGTGAGCATGTCAATCCATAAATTTTTGGTGGTTCTGATGCTTTTCTGCGGATTTGTATCTTTGCCAACGACTGGAACAGCAGGTCAGGCAGTCAGGGCGGCGGGCTCACTTGAGGTGGCCTTTTCACCCGCAGGGGGCGGTGAGGAGCTTGTGATCAAGGTGATTGATTCGGCTCGATCAGAAATCAAGGTGTTGGCCTACAGCTTCACGAGTGCGCCCATTGTTCGCGCACTACTCGCGGCACATAAACGCGGTGTTGCTGTGTCCATCGTTGCAGACGAGAAGTCGAACTTGTCTGAGGGTGGAGGAAATCAAAAGGCACTAGCTGCACTGTCTGCACTAGCAAATGCAGGTGTTGACGTAAGAACCAGTAATGCCTACGCGGCCAGCCACGACAAGGTCTTATGTGTCGACAGAGTGCATGTTGAAACTGGCAGCTTTAATTTTTCAGCGAGTGCAGAAACGAGAAACAGCGAGAACGTGCTCGTGAACTGGAACAACCCGGACCTCGCCGCCGTGTATCTGAAGCACTTCGAGCGGAACTACAAGCAGTCACGTTCATTCACACCACGCTAAGGAGATGCTATGGATGCCTCCCTGCCCACGGGCAAGGAACACAGACTGTTGAACGCGATGAGTTTGAACAGCCGTTTATCAGGAAGTGAAGGCCCGAGCAATCGGGGTGGATCCTCTGATGGATACGGCATCAAAGTGCCCATGGCGTGATAAACAACAGTTTTCACTAACACCATAGAGGATCCACCATGAATCGTAATACAGGAATGAACGCAGGACAAATCATCGGCACCATGAACGGCCAGCAAGTGGTTGGGTTGGACATTGCCAAATTGGTATTTCAGTTGCACACGGTGGACATGGGGACAGGCGAGATCATCAATGTGCAGATCAAACGCGCTAAAGTGCTTGAGTATTTCGTCAATAAGCCCAAATGTCTGATCGCCATGGAGGCTTGTGGCGGGGCGCATTACTGGGCGCGTGAGCTGCTTGCACTCGGGCACAGTGTTCGATTGTTGCACGCCAAGATTGTTCGTCCATTTGTCAGTGGTAACAAGACTGATGTCACAGATGCCAGGGGTATCTGGTTGGCGATACAGCAACCGGGGGTGAAGTTTGTGGGGATCAAGTCAGTCACGCAGCAAGCCACACTTACCTTGCACCGTCAACGCGAGTTGCTCATAAAGATGCGCAACATGCAGACCAACGCACTGCGAGGGTTGCTTTACGAGTTTGGAGCAATCTTTGCAAAGGGTAAGAAGGCCCTGTTCAGTGAGATTGAGTCGAGACTTGAAGGGCTGGCAGAAACATTGCCACAAATGGTGGCCGATAGTTTGCGTGAACAAGTGGTGCGCATCAAGGCAATCATGGCAGATATGCAGGCGATTGAGCGGCGCTTGGCACAGCAACTGCGTACAGATGAGCAGATGAAGCGCATTGCTCAAATCCCTGGCGTTGGGGTGCTGACGGCGACGGCAGCGATTGCCACGATGGGGCAAGCCAGCGCATTCAAGTCTGGGCGGGAGTTTTGTGCGTGGCTTGGACTGGTGCCCAAACAAACAGGAACGGGCGGCAAGGTGCGTCTTGGCGGTATTTCCAAGCGAGGAGACAGCTATGTGAGGACATTGCTCATACACGGCGCGCGCAGTGTGCTCAGGCATGCCAAAGAGCCAGGGCCATGGTTAGAGCAACTCAAGGGACGCAGGCCAGCCAATGTGGTGATCGTGGCACAAGCGGCCAAGATGGCGCGAACGATTTGGGCGGTGACGGCCAAAGAGCAGGAATTTCAACGAGGGTTTAAGAGTGTCAGGCCGCATGCGGCGTGAGGCAAGAAAGCCTATTTATTAACACTAACTAAAGAAAGGTATGTGGTACGCCGTTGAAGGCGATGAGGTAGCAAAGAGCGAAGAGATGTGAAACGGGTCAGACCGTGGTGAGCTAAACCTGAATCAATGATCGGACATAAAGAGTCCGTTGTAGGAGATGAGGAGCTTGCCAGCGGATATGCATCGGGGCCAGTGGGCTAAATCTAGGTAACTGGGTGAATCCACGAACAAGGCCGGATATAAGTTTGCAGCCGACTTTTTCACAACAAATCGCAAATTCTGCTTGATCGCCGGGAGGCATCCATATAAGACATTGATGCCCTCGTACTTGATCAACAACACGGCAATCGATGCCGAAGGCCCAGAACTTCAAACTCTGCTGGAACACTGTTATGTGGCGAGGCTTCGCCCTTTGTGCGCCTGCAAGGCTCCAGGCGTGCCCATGTACATCAGCAAAATCGCAGGGGTTTATCACATCAAGCGCATGCCAGATTCGGGCGCAGAGCACCATGTGGCATGTGAGTCTTACGATCCACCGCCAGAACTCAGCGGCTTAGGTGAGGTGATGGGGTCAGCGATCAAAGAAGACGTAGAGTCTGGGTTGACCTCGCTTCGTTTTGATTTTGCATTGACAAAAACATCAGGACGAACAGCGCCCACTCCCTCAGACATTGAGCATGACAGCGTAAAGACCGACAGCACGAAGCTAACCATTCGCGCCCTCCTCCACTACTTGTGGGATCGGTCCAAATTGACTCACTGGCAACCCACATGGCAAGGCAAGCGCAGCTGGGGAACCATCTACAAACAGCTCACCCACTCTGCTCATGGCAACCAAGCCAAAGGCCTTGCATTGGCTGATTGCCTTTATGTGCCACAGCCATTTTTTGTCGACCGCAAAGATGAAATTGCTGGCCAACGCGCAGCGTTTTTGCACTCGCTTACTCAAACCGATGGAAAGGCTCGGCGCTTAGGCATTGTGATTGGCGAAGTTAAGGCCATCGAGAACGCTCGCTACGGCTTCAAGATTGTTTTCAAGCAAGTGCCGGATTACCACTTCATGCTGAGTGAAGATGCTCACAAGCGCATCCACAAGCGTTTTGAAAACGAGTTGGCCTTGTGGGGAGCCTTCGATGGTTCGCATCTTGTGGCCATCGCAACTTTCGGCATTGGCCCAACAGGGCTCGCAAGCATCGAGGAGATTGCACTCATGCTGACGACTGAAAACTGGATTCCATTCACTGACCTGAATGAAAAAAACCTGCTTGACCGATTGACCGAATCCAACCGAAGGTTCATCAAGGGCATGCGCTACAACATGAGCACAAAACGCCCCCTTGCGTCGGTTGAACTTGTCGACACTTCCCCCGCACCCACGGCCATGTTCATCACCCCTGCCGACACGGATGATGCCTACAAGCAGGACTTGGCAGACCTAACTGATAAGAGCAAATTGCTCAAATGGGTTTGGGACATTAGCTCCGCGATGCCTCACATCCCAGAGCGAACCAACAAACCAATGCCCCAATAAATGGAGAGTTGAATGTCTTCTAAAGCGCAATTCAATATTTGGGTCGCTGAAGATCCAACACAGTCAGGTACTGCGTTTGCATTCCATTCTGACCGCGACGACTTCCCTCTTTTTGTTCAAGAGTGGCGCGAAGAAATGCTTTCAAGCTACAACGCCCCTATCCGCCTCATTAAGCGTGAGCTAGGGCGCGAATGCTAGATCGCTGGGATCGATTCAAAAGCTTTTTGTGCCAAGTTGTAGAAACCGCATGTAGTTGTGGCGAAACCATTTACATAGAGCACGGACGGTTTGACTTAAATCGAGCCGATGGCAAGCGCCCGCACTACCGGGAGTCCGCCCCCAACACCTGGGCCCTTCGCTGTCGCAAATGTTCCGGTTGGCTGGGTGAAACGTGCGCTGTTGCATCGTTTGAATCTCACTCTCTATCCAGCAACATTTAACGGAGGTCACCATGTCGCTCACCGCTCTAGAGGTTCGCTCACACTTTGCAATGGCTGTAGTTACTCGGTTCATCTATGGTGATGAGGTCGGTGAAGAGAAAGAGGCTGACGTGTACTTCGAGGTCTTCGATTTGGGCCTCCAAAGCTTTGCCCTGGGTGACCCAACCCTTCCCTTCTTGTTTCGCGATGTTGCGTTTCTCGTAAGGGTGTGGAAGGATGGATTTGCTATGGGCTTGAAAACCCTATTCAGCAATCAACACAGACAGTTTCTGAAGAAATGAATGCTGAAACACTTCATTCAATCTTGATGCAGAAGAACGTCTACGGCCTGGATGGGTTCCACCTTTCTGCTGATGAGCATGGCGTATGTGTGACAAATCCTTATGGTGTCGATTGCATGCTCTTACCAATGACGGTTGGGGGGGGCGGACAAGCACTTGCATTGGTGGCCAAAACGAAAGATCGAAAGCGTGATTGGGCCTTTTATAAATCCTGGTTGTGTTGATATCCACTTTGGCGCATGGGCTGTCGCTGCTGCCCTTAAGACTGTCTTAATCTGAGGATTGCAAAATTTCTCCATTCGTTGTTGATGGAGTTGGCATGTCACGTTCTGTTTTAAAACCAAAAGCCCTTGCCTTTTTACTAGTCGCCGCCGCGTTTCTAAGCGCATGTGGTGGAGGCGGTGGTGGAGGTGACAGCGATCACAGCGATGCCGATTGGTCCACCAACCCAGCGGGTGCGGCAACATTCAATGGCGCAGCTGCCGCCTATCAGGGCTCCATCAGCGGTTTAGGCTCCATCGTGGTCAATGGCGTTCGCTTTGAAACCACTGACTCTGTGGTGTACGACAGCGATGACTTCAGCACCAACTACGACAGCAACACATCGACCTTCAGCAGCCCACTGTCACTGGGCATGACCGTCGCATTGTTTGGCGATGTCGACGATACGCAAAGCCTAGGACGCGCGGCTCGCATTCGTGTGGTCGGCGGCGTGCGGGGCACGATGAGCGCCATCACCTCTTCCGCCATTACCCTGCCAACGCAAGTCATTCAAATCAACTCGGCCACGACCTACGGCGGCACTTCCGATGGCACCTTGATTGCAGCAGCAGCGGTGACAACTTATGCTGACTTGGCCGCGCTCGTCAACACCCACCCATTGCTGACTGTGTATGGCCTTGCCCAGCCAGACGGCAGCTTTTGGGCTACCCGCGTTGTAGTTACAAATGCGGCAACACATGCGTTAGATGTGGCCGTGCGCGGCACCATCACATCCATCACAGGGAGCACCTACACAGTTCAAACGGGCCCAGCTTCGAGCATCACGGTGGACTGCAGTGCTTGCACGATTCAGCCCATAGGCAATACGCCCGTAGTAGGCGATGCGATTCGTGCATTGGCTCCACTCAGCACAGACTGGGATGGCACGACCCTGACAGCCACACGTTTGCAATTGGTCAACGCCGCTTATCTCACCCGTTTCAATGGCGCCCCCAGTGCCTCGACTTACGTCAAGATCAAAGGTGTTGCTACTCAAACGAACGGCAATTGGTATGTGGGAGGTGTTCAGGTCAGTGGCGCCACATTGACGGCCAACACGCTTTACGAAATCAAAGGCACATGGTCAGGCTCGACATTGGTCGCGTCTCGGGTAGAAATCGAAGGCCAACGTAGCTTTACCAACGGCTACAACCAGGCTGTTACTTATTCCAACGAGTTTTATGGCGCTGTCAGTAACTTGAGTGGCAACACCTTCACTGTTCAAGGGGTGAATGTGAACGCAAGCTCTGCCTACTTTCCCAGTGGCTCCATTGCTAACCTCAGCAATGGCACTTTTGTGGAAGTCAAAGGCGTCTATCAGAGCGGCACCTTGAACGCGACAAAAGTCGTGATCAAATACGCATCCAACAGCAACGCCAGCTCGGGCCGTGTGTTTGAAATGTATGGTCAAGTCGGTGGCTGGTCTGGCATTAACAGCACCTTCAACTTGACGCGTTTGGGTGTGACCTACACCGCACAAACTTCAGCCAACACCCGATTCAAATATGGCACGCCCAGCAACGGCAGCTATGTGGAAGTCAAAGGCTATATGGACGCCAACAATGTCTTCCAAGTCATCAAGCTAGAGCTGAAAAACGGCTATCACGACTACGACGATTGACGCTTTATCCATGTCCATACCTCAAAGGGGGCTCTCAAGGACGTGGGGCCAATAACCTCGCGTGCGTCCGTCATGCGCTGTACGACTGATGCTGAAAGTCATTCAAGTTTGTATATTTTGAACACCCCTAATCGACCAGAAACCCAATGTCCATGCGGGTTTAGTAAGGAAATGTATTGAATTCGACACCTCATCAATACTGGCGACAGGCACATTTAGGACGTTTGCTTGGTCACGCCATGCGTCGCTTTGACGAGCGCGTGTTGCATCTCATGGCGCACAACGTCGATGTGCCTTGGCACTATCAAACCTCGCCGCCCGCGCCCAAGTAAGCGCCGCACATATTCACATCACACGCCACTCAGCCTTGAAGGCTCGCGCTTAATCGACCTCGACCAAAGTGCCGGCATGACCAAACAAGCCATGGGCGACTTGGTGACTCAATGTGAAGCATGGGGCTTGGTTCAGCGCGCACCAGACCCAAGTGACGCCCGCGCGCGGCGCATTGTGTTCACCGACACGGGCCTTGCTTGGCTGCGCGCTTTTGAGCAAGCCGTGGCGCAAACCGAGGCGGAGTTTCGTCAAGAAGTGGCAAACGACGTGGCCACGGTGATTTCTTTGGGGTTGGAGGCCTATGCGGGGGCTTACACAGACACAAAATTTGCCCTTACTTCTCGGGCTGCTGCGGAACGTCACTGAACATCCCGCACCAGTTTCCATAATTTGTTGATTTTCATAGGAACTCTAAGACTTGCGTCAAAGTTTTGCCATTCATACGTTATTTGCGTCAATAGAGAAGCAAGTTTTCTAGGGCATCAAAATTAGCCCGATTGCTGCAACGACCAGTATGCAGCGGATGCTTAAGTCGACTTATCCGAGTCCGACGACTGGTATGAGTCATAAAGCAGACAAACCTGCCTCGCGGCCTCTTACAGAACTAGTCGAGACTATGCGACAGCCATTTCCGTCGCTTGCTCGGGTGCCTCAAGTCTGTCGCTGAAGAACATCACTTCCGACCCAACATAACGTTTTTGCGCGGTGTAGTTGAGGTTGTACGAAAAAGCGCGTGCGTAGGAATACATCGTGCGTATTTCTTCTGCGTTGTCGTAGGAAACGATCCATGGTCGACGGAATCTTCGGCTTGCCAGCAGTTTAGCGATTCGAAGATGATCCTCGTGCGTATAGAAATTACGATATAGACCTGATCCCTTCACGTAATACGGAGGATCCAAGTACACCAATGAGCTAGCGGGCAAAAACTGATGGCAGCGAAGCAGCAGGGAATGTGCATCTTCCTCGTATGTATGAATTACATTTGCCCGCTCTCCAATACGCTCTAGACGAGAACACAGCTTATCCCGCATGAATCGAGCGGATAGCTTGTAGGCACCAGCCTGCGCCTTACCTCCAATAACACCGCCCTTTAAGATGCCAGAACGATTGGTGCGATTCAGGAACAAGGTTGCGAAGCCGCGCTCTAAGTCCGTGGCCGCAGTCTCTCCAAACATCACAGAGCGCCAGTGATGCCATGCGTCCATCGTTACGGGCTCATCCGCCACCATCTTGATGAGCCCTTGTGAGTTTTGAGTGGCTGTACGCCAGAATACGGCAACTGCTGGGTCAACATCATTGATGTGAATCTGTTCAACATCACCATCAAAAAGCAGAATTAAGGCTAGACCAGCACCACCGGCATAAGGCTCAAGGTAGTGACCACCTGTAAGGCCATTCGAGCGAATCACCTGTGCTACCAGCGGCGCAAAACTTCCTTTTCCACCGGGATATCGGAGAGGTGTGTAGAGACGATTGGAATACATGTCCTTGGAGCTGGTTCAAACTGCAGATGGTGACTTTGAAGTACTTAGCTTCCTGGGCGCTTTCTTTGCCGCAGCTTTGGCGGCAAGTGTTGAAGGATCCGTAGTCGCAGCGAGCACAGCTCGCATCAGATTTTGGATGAATTCCTTAACTCCCGCTTCATTATCCGCGACCCACCCATCAACGAGTTGCATTTCTTTGATGTTCTGCAAACGAGCATTGAACCACGCCTTCGCGACGTCGCGATCCGTTTCAATAGGGGGCGAGCTCGCGGACTCAGTTTGTCTACGGGCCAAAATAAAGCTTTGGATAAAACTCTCGTCTGCACCTCTTGTGCGAATTAGCTTCTTTGTTTTTGGATAAGCTGTTGAGATTGTGGTGATCTTGATACACATCTCGTTGATGATTACTTCAGGTGACTGCTTTTTCAAATTTAGGGGATCTTTCGGAAGCCTGACTACGTTTGCAGCATTTCCAGTTCGGACGCCTTCAGCATCTGCATCAATTGCGATTACGACAGTCTTGAAATAGTCGTCAGCCTTGAGCAAACCGACCAAGTTCGAACAGCCAACGCGAACGGGGATAATGTCCAACTTGAAGCCAGTAGTTTCCTTTATTAGCTTCTTCCGCGATGTAGTAAGAATAGCATCCAAGAACAGCGCTGCCTCGTCATCCTCAACGTAGACTTTGACTGACTTATTAACCGGCGCGATCGGGAGCAACTTCATATGCATATCCGCATAAATCGCCCCGAAGTCCCTTACGTCAAGTAGCTCGATTGGGAAGCCTCCCTTGAGATAGACAATCTGATCGGGAGCAGTACCCACTCGACTATCGTTATGGATATCCCTGTGAGCGTACTCCAACAGGGTCAATGAGTGCGTCGTTGCGACAACTTGAATTTGTAACTCTCTCGCTTTACTTTTCAGCTGTTCAAGTAAGACAACTTGTGCCCTCGGATGAAATCCAGCATCAAGTTCATCAATGACAAGCAAACCGCCGCGGTAAGCCGTGCTCATGTCTCGGCGAATTTTGCTGAATGACGCTAATGCAGAGGCGATTGAACTGAGTGAGTCTTGCCCCAATGACACGTTGGTAGGCTCATAGTCCGGGTAATTCGGATAGAGCGCACTCTTCTTCGTGCCGCTGATGGATTGGGCCGTGACCGCACTTTCACCGACGGCACTATTTGCGAAGATTACAGCTTCAGAAAAGTCGTGATACAACTGGTGATCTTCGGGAGCCATCGAAACTTTTCGCTGCTGCAGTGAGTCTGGGTCTGTCTCTCCAGTCGGGATCACTCTGGTCATTCCAAGATAAATCGTAGGAATTGGTACTTTTCCAGACTCTGGGATTTTTATGCCCCCAACTGTTATCGGCGCCTTTGGTTCATTCCGGGGTACAACTCTAAGTCGGTCTTTGCCTCCCGATACGTTGCCCTTTTTGACAAACGACTTATCTCCGAGTGTGTAGGTCAACAGCATGTACGGCCGCTCGGATTCCTTTTTGACAAAATCCCGCGCAAATGAAAGCCTGAGAATTTCCTCGGAATTCACACGAGGCTCTATACCGAGATAGGTTTTTACCCCTGCTCGTGCGAGCCCAGACGTCCCAGCAATCAATGCCAGGATAGTGGATTTACCCACTCCATTTCTCCCAGCGATTAACGTGATGCGGCCCGAGATCGGTACCTTAATGTCTCCCAGCTTTCGAAACGGTGGGGTTCGAAACTCAATGGAGTCGAGCTTGAGAAGTTTTTCCTCGTCCTGCTTACCCATTGCAGGTGGTGTAGTTTTGGCTTGCGTTTTTGAAGCAGCAGTCGTAGCATCGACGTCTTTTTTCACAGTAGTGCTAGCTTTCTTGCCCATTACCTTTGTCTCTGTACCCATCTACTGTCTCACTTTAATTTTTTATTAAGCAAAAAGAATAACACTTGTTTGCTTCATCAAAAACTCTTAACAAGAAAAAATGGGTTTAGCCGCGACGCATCGATACGACTCACGTTAAACCAACTTCGGTAATGTTTGGCTGGCATGAGCAGTAGCTATTCCCCCAAATCAATATAAATTAGCTTATGCGATGTAGAGTATTTAACATTATCCAGCACTGACTGAATAAAATCAGGCTCGTTTACGGGGTTTTGATTTCCGGGCCTCATATTGGGCGGCGTCGCAAATAGTCTTTGCAGCCTGATACTCCTTCTCAGAAAGTATCACTTCACCAGGAGGCAAAAAATAGCTCACGATGCAACTGGAGTCCAAAAGACAAATTTGGACATGATTTTTTGAAAAGAACCCACTACTCCCGCCTATCACATCACCTTGTTTGAAATGTGAACGAACGGCTTGGTAAGGGAGCAGTCGCTGCAGCCGCGAAGGCAAATCAGCGCTCGCCCCCTTTGTCAGTGCATCCCTAAGGGCTATCTCTCGGGTTTTGTGAATTACGTCAAAAACTGCCTTGTCAAAAGGCCTGTGCAGCATGTCTGTATCGCCCTCAAATGCTGGCCCGTTTTTGGGAATCGGAAGACCTGCGTCATTCAATCCATACGCATAGGTGGATGCGGCGGTTTCAAATTCAGCCAAGCCTAGCTTTGTTGACATATCAAGCCAACGTGCTACATCAAGTACGACACCTACAGCAGCAAGTGTCCCGATTGCTTTCGCAGCTAAGTGACGCTCGGGATTTTTCTGTACCGCTTCAGCGTGCGCCAATGCGCGTTCCAAATCTGACTCGTACAAATAAATTCCAGAGCCCAACCAGTCATACCTATTGGTCGAGTGTTTCAGCTTAATCCGACCGCTTACTAAATCATCACGAACCGTAATGTCACAGCCGTGGTAAGCAAGAACAAGATTACGGTGACTCAACTGTATGCAAGGGCCAATTTGCCACTAGGAGTGACGATACCCATAGCCCTGAGAAGATCCAATGCTTCTGGCCCTTTGAGAGGCTTTGTCGCAACCAACGAGTGAGCATCCATCGCCCCTTTTACACTGGCTGCGGCGCGAGCTTTCTTCGCACGAACTGCAATTCGTTTGTGTGAAACCTTCTTAGCAGAATTGGTAGATGCTTTGGGCATGTGGATAAGTATGGCATATCTCCGTTTAAGGTTCAACAACTGCTCCGATGTGGACGACTAGCGGAACCACAGCCCCGCGCAAAGCTGACAGTCTAAAACTTACTGAAACTGGCTGCTTGATATAAATCGAGGATGGAGTGGCAAGTCTCTTCAAATTACGAACTTGAATGACTTTCAGCAGCTGGGTACCAGTCTCGGCGCAGCCTTAACGTACCTTTAATTTGGGGTTTTGAGACGGCCCCCTTTATATGACATCACTAGAAACAGAATTGAATGGACCAAATGCAAGTGTTGTTTTTAGACGAAAAGCAATAGATAGTATACAAATGATGTATCATCCGCATGGCTCTAAGTAGAGCTTAAATACTAACTCTGAAAGAAAGAAAATGAAAACTACCAAAATTGTGTTAGCTACGCTCTTCTCACTGTGTGTTACCGGCACAGCGCTCGCTGACTCTTACAAGAATGATTCTGGTTACTATGCCGAGCTCGGTTATACCCCTTTGTCGTTGGGTGACTCTACTGCAACAGTTAAACCAAAACTGGCACGTTTTGGTGTTGGCAAGAATGTTCATGAGAACCTCGCTGTAGAAGCTATGTATGCAACCACTGTGTCCAAGGACACATATCAAGGCGCGGATGTCACATCTAGTGGATATGGCCTCTTTCTTAAGCCCAAAATGGAAATTGCCAAGAACACTGAACTCTTTGGCCGCCTTGGCTGGTTCAAAACAAATCTTAAGGTTAGCGCATCTGGTCTTTCTGCAGCGGATTCAGGATCTGACTTCAGTTACGGTTTAGGTGTTCAAACTAAGTTGACAGATACTTTGTATGGTCAGGTGGACTATATGAATTTCTATCACAAAGATGGCATTACCTCCAAAGCTTTGAGCTTCTCAATCGGTGCGCGTTTCTAAATTCTGAGGACCGATCACGATTACCAGCACATGTAGCCTTGAGGCAATGAGCTAGAAGAAAACTCCTATCGGGAAAACAGCTTGGGATGTCTACCGGCTTTTCTAACGCACCGGTAATGAAAAGCATGAAGTCTCGTGTTCTCGATATTTGCTCCTCTCAAGTCATGGCTTGAGGGGCGCTTCAAAATGTCGAATGGCCCATCACATAGCCATGACGCATTAGGTCACCAAACAAAACTCCTTCGTCCAGAACATGTCGATGGCGGTGGTCGTATGGAAACCTTTTTCCTGCATGCTTGAAATGTGAACCGAGAGGTTTCACACCATGGGCATTGTCGAAACCAATGAGTCGAGTGTTGTCCGACACATGCAGTGCCAGTCTGTACCTGATGCCGTGCGAACGTTCCGCTGTCACACTCACACTCGACACGTCCATCCTCAATGGACCAGTGTCAACTCAACTATGAACAATTGCCGTAGGCTTGCGATGTATCTTGATATCTTCTATCAAGCTCAAAAGTCTTGCAGGGGTAACTTGCTCGACCACGGCCTCATATATTTCAACAACCGTGAGAACTCCTGCTCTTTGCTCCTTCTCTAGATTCACGCATATCCCCTCATTCATTAACTGCTCATAAACAGTAAAGAGGTATGCGCGTGCATTCAGACAACATTGATGCAATGGGTCCTCAACTCGGAGGATCTTCAATCCTAAACATGCGGCAGTGTAGAGATTGCCTACATCATCATCTGTATAGGTACCGCTTGCGAGTGCCTCAAATGCAATCCTCAATGGCAAAATAACGTCAACTTTTTCGTCTGGCTCAAATCGACGAGAGCTAGATAATGCGGAGTACATAGCCAACGGATTCGCACTACGTCGCTGCCGGCTGGGGACTTTCCTATGCTTCATGTAGTTTCAATGAGAAGTAACAACGCACGCAGATAACCGTTACGACACCGAATTCAGCAAACAACCGCAAGAATCTGCACCGATCAAAAAGCATTTCAACCATCTATATCACGAGCCTTGTTCTGATGGAAAACAGCCATCACTTCTTGCCAAGCACGCAACGTGACCCTTTGATCCCCCTTTACTGAAACACCTTCAGCCACCAACGCAAGTGTTTGTGCATACTTATTTGCTTCACGCGATGCCTCCTCGGCTTGCAAAAACCCCCGCTCACCGAACGCTTCGAGACGTCGTTCAGATGTTTTGTAAAAGAATGCTCTCGCCGCTCTAGATTCGGCCATCCTCTGAGCAATGGGCAACAGCGAAATAGCTACCGCTTGCATCTCTTCGGTAACTACCAATACGTTGACCTCACCTGCACTGGGAAGACACAATGCTTCAACTTCGTAAATGCTGCCATCGTCAGTCGTGACTTGTTTTCTGTCACCATGGCTCATCATGGTCTCCATTATGTCCAAGTAGGTGTTCCTTAACAGCATAGAGACCTCACATTCACTAGCGTCAACGCTGTTAAGACCACGTGTATTCACTCCATAACGAATACAGCGTCTTAGAGAGAAAGGCTTAAAGATGTGTTCGCACTGACCAAACCTCAGGGAACAGCACAACATCCAGCATTTTTCTCAAATAACTAATGCCCCCAGTTCCCCCAGTACCGCGCTTAAATCCTATAACACGTTCTACTGTAGTTAGATGACGGAATCGCCACAAACGAAAAGCATCTTCAACATCTACCAACTTTTCACCCAATTGATATAGGGCCCAGTATTTCGCTGGGTCCTTATACACAGCAAGCCACGCCTGCTCCACTTCCTCGCTGCGACTGTAAGCACCGCGCCAATCTCGATTCAAGTGTGATTCTGGAACGTGTAAGCCTTGTCTAGCCATCAAACGCAAGCTCTCGTCGTAAAGCGATGGCGCTTCGTAAGCTTGAGTTACCCAATCAAGCAGGTTCTCTTTATGAGAATGCGGCTGCAACATAGCCGCATTCTTGTTGCCCAAGCTAAACTCAATGCATCGATATTGCCAACTCTGAAAACCACTCGATTGCATCAAATGTGGGCGAAACGCGGTGTACTCTGAGGGTGTCATCGTACTCAGTACATCCCAAGCGTGAACAAGTTGCTCCATGATTCTAGAAACGCGAGCAAGTTTCTTAAAAGCTGGCGATAAGTTTTCATTCCGTACATCACTTATTGCCTCACGAAGTTCAGCAAGCAGCAATTTCATCCAGAGCTCACTCACTTGATGCATCACGATAAACAGCATCTCATCGTGTTCTTCTGATTGTGGATTCTGCGCGGACAACACTTTGTCCAGCTGAAGATAGTCCCCGTAGCTCATCTTCCCACTGAAATCTAATTGGGCAGCCTCTTCTAAAACGATGCGCTCTCCATTAGAAGTTGCATGCATTGGGCATCCTGTCATAGTTAGTCTCCTTGAATCTAAAGTTAAGTTACTGCGTTTTTATGTGCAAATCGAGGGTTGCGCCACTCTTTGGTTTGCATCACTTTGTGGAGCTGATCTACAGCTTTCCATACGTCTGAGAAACCAAGGTAAAGAGGCGTAAATCCAAATCGCAAAATATCGGGGTACGTCCCACCATCACCAGCTCGGTAATCTCCTAAAACACCTCGAGCAATAAGAGCTTGAACAATTTCGTAGGCCCCTTCTTTGGCAATAAGGCTGACCTGGGACCCCCTCTCTTCAGGCTTACGAGGTGTCACGACTGAAATACCGTATGGTGCTAGGCGCTCGTCTACCAAACGCATAAACAACTCAGTCAAAGCGAGTGATTTCTCTCGTAGTGCATGCATCCCCCCCAGTTTCTGAGCAGCTAGAAACCCATCGACTCCACACTCCAATGCAACCAGACTTAAGATCGGTTGAGTTCCACATTGGAATCGGACAATGCTGGGAGAAGGTATGTAGTCTGGCGAGAAATCAAAAGGTCTTTCATGCCCCCACCATCCGGCAAGCGGCTGCCAGAATCTACCCACGTGTTTGGGATGTGCCCAAACAAATGCTGGAGCTCCGGGACCTCCATTGAGATATTTGTAGCCACACCCAACCGCAAAGTCTGCCTTATCTGAATGAAGATCAACTGGAACAGCGCCTGCACTATGTGCCAAATCCCAAATTGTCAATATTCCTCGCTCATGGGCTAACTCACTCACCGCTCGCATGTCGTGCATTGCACCCGTTCTGTAGTTGACATGCGTGAGCATCAACACGGCAACATCTTCCAAAAGCGCAGAATCAAGCGCTTGTTCTTGTAGGTCAAAGAGCACGAGCTCGTATCCCCGCTCTTTGCATATTGCTTGCGCGATGTACAAGTCTGTCGGGAAATTACTTCGCTCGCTGACGATTTTCTTTTTCGCCGGGGAATCCGACGCAGCAATGCTCAGCGCGGCTGCCAACACTTTGAATAAATTAATCGATGTCGTGTCGGTTGCAACAACCTCTCCAGGATGTGCACCAATCAATTGCGCAATCTTGTCACCAACTTTTCTTGGAAGCTCAAACCATCCCGAGCTATTCCAACTGCGAATGAGCTCATTTCCCCATTCATGCTGAATCGCCTGAGTGATTCTGCTCTGTGCCGTCTTTGGTAATGCCCCCAAGGAATTTCCATCTAAATAAACCATTTCCTGCGGCAGCTGATACATATCCTTCAAAACACACAATGGATCTTGTCGATCCATTGCTTGGCAGTCTTCGTAACTTAGCGGCTTCATAAAACTCCTCTCAAATTCACAGTTCACGCAATACAGCTCTTACAGGACTTGCATCTGCTGTCATCAACTTCAGCGGTAATGCAATCAATTCATACTGCCCCTCTGAAACCTCATCCAAATACAAGTTCTCTAGCACTCGCATCCCTTTCAGACGCAACACTTCATGACTGGGTAGGTCTTTGCTATCGCTTGGATCTACGCTTGCACTGTCTGTTCCAATCAAACAAACGCCCAAGTTTGCAAGGGCAATTAGCGTCTGTGGTGCAAACGCCTTACTCTTCGGATCAAACTCATTCAGTGGGAACTTCTCATACCCTCTGACAAGAACACGGGGGGCGAGATTTTCAAATGCATGCTCTAAGTCCGTGGGTTGAATCAAAGCACCTGCATTTCTGGCATCAATCACGCTACATCTGCCTAAAAAAGGCATGAGCGCTAATTCGCCTGCCGTCTTCCCATCAGCGTCGTAATGCAGTGGCGCATCTGCGTGAGCACCAATGTGCGGTGAAAACGTTAGTCGACAAACATTTACTGGGCAGGAGTTCCCAATTTGAGCAACCCAGCCCTGCTCATACGCTGTGTCTCCAGGGAAAACGGGACTGAACTCGGTCACCGGCGGAGAGATATCCCAAAGTTTCTTCATGGCCATAATGTAACCCCATATAATTCTTTTAGAGCCACTATGTTAATACCTTAGTGAAAATAATGTGTTTGATAATCAACACTCAAAGGAGTCCGAAATGCACACCCCCACCTTTCACTGGAACGACCCATTCTTGTTGGATCAACAACTAAGCGAAGATGAACGAATGGTGCGCGATGCCGCTTTTGCTTACTGCCGAGACAAATTAGCGCCTCGTGTCCTCAACTCATTTCGGCACGAACAAACCGATGTAGAAATCTTTCGGGAAATGGGTGAATTGGGCCTGCTTGGACCAACCATCCCCACCGAATATGGCGGTCCTGGTCTGAACTATGTTGCATATGGCCTCATCGCTCGCGAAGTCGAACGGGTAGATAGCGGTTACCGCTCGATGATGAGCGTGCAATCTTCATTGGTTATGGTCCCAATTCATGAATTCGGCACCGAAACCCAACGTCAAAAATACTTACCAAGACTTGCTAAAGGCGAATGGATTGGGTGCTTCGGACTCACAGAGCCGGATCATGGCTCTGATCCCTCGAGCATGGCTAGCCGAGCAAAAAAGGTAGATGGTGGCTACATGCTCAAGGGCAACAAAATGTGGATCACCAATAGTCCAATTGCCGATGTATTTGTTGTTTGGGCTAAAACCGACGACGGTGCTATTCGTGGCTTTATCTTGGAAAAAGGATGGGAAGGTTTAAGTGCGCCCGCCATACATGGCAAAGTTGGCTTACGAACATCAATCACCGGAGAGATCGTGATGAACGATGTATTCGTTCCAGAAGAAAACATGTTTCCGGAAGTGCGCGGCCTTAAAGGCCCCTTTACTTGCTTGAATAGCGCCCGCTATGGCATTGCTTGGGGGGCGTTAGGCGCGGCAGAAGATTGTTTTAATAGATCACGTCAGTACGTCTTAGACCGCAAACAATTTGGTCGCCCATTAGCTGCGAATCAGCTGATACAAAAGAAATTGGCAGATATGCTGACTGAGATCAGTTTAGGAATTCAGGCATGTTTGCGATTAGGCAGAATGAAAGATGATGGTCTAGCTGCCACAGGAATTACTTCCATTCTCAAGCGCAACAGCTGCGGGAAATCCTTGGACATCGCGCGAATGGCCAGGGACATGATGGGAGGTAACGGCATCTCCGACGAGTTTGGCGTTGCACGTCACTTGGTAAATCTAGAAGTGGTCAATACCTATGAAGGTACTCATGACATTCATGCACTCATCCTCGGCAGGGCAATCACGGGGATTGCCTCTTTTGGCAATGAACCGCATCTACCTCAAGGCACACAAGAGTCCTGAATTATGGTACTTATCTCGCCCGTTCAAGGCCAAGTTAAACAAGGCGTCTACGTGATCACGTTAGACAACCCGCCGGTTAATGCAATCTCTATCTCAGTTCGGCGCGGGCTCATTTCCGCAGTTAATGATTTCGAACAATCAAATGCGCAAGTAGCTGTCTTGGTTGGCTCCAATGGCACATTTATCGCAGGAGCAGATATCCATGAGTTCGCAAGGACCTCTGACGGACCTGTTTTATTGGATGTCGTTCGCGTTATAGAGAACTGCAAGAAACCCATTGTTGCCGCCCTCCAAGGTGCCGTTCTAGGGGGAGGTCTAGAAGTGGCATTGGCATGTGACGCTCGAATCGCGCATGTAGATACTGTCATAGGTCTACCAGAGGTATCTCTTGGGATTATTCCCGGTGCGGGTGGTACTCAATTGCTTCCCAGAAGAATCGGCATTTCTCGCGCTATTGACATAATCTGTGGCGCGCAACGACTTTCCGCAGAAGAAGCAAAGCATCTTAGGTTAGTTGATTCGGTGGTTTGTTCAGATATCTTAGTAGCGGCCAACCTGTTCGCGAGAAATATCGAACATAAATCTAGTGTTCGTGATGAGCAGGTCCCAAACGAAGATCCTGTCCTTATAGATCAGGCCATCAATCGATATACAAAACTAGGTAGATGTCGTCCTGCTATTGCAAAGGCGATTGATCTCATTCAAGCAGCTGCAAGACTTCCTATCGAAGAGGGGCTCGTACTCGAAAGCGCAGCTTTTCTTGAGCTAAGAAAATCTCAAGAGGCCCAAGCACTTCGGCATTTGTTCTTTGCAGAGAAAACATGCAGAAAGCCCCCGCAGACAAAAGAAGTTGCCCCCATCCCCATCAATACGGTATGCGTAATTGGCGCTGGGACGATGGGAACGGGAATTGCAATTTGTTTACTAGATGCTGAGTTTTCCGTTATGTTGTTAGAGCAAGACAAGGAAGCTTTAGATAAAGGAGAAGAACGTATCTTCAGTCACTACCAAAAACAAGTCGAGACTGGTAAATTGTCACCTGTTGAGGCAAGCAAATGTCTATCTCATCTGTTGTGCTCATTGAATTGGGAAGAACTTGCTAAAGCAGACCTAGTCATTGAAGCCGTCTATGAAGACATGCTTGTCAAGCAAGACGTTTTCAAAAAGATCGATCAATTCGCAAACCCAAATGCAATTCTGGCCACCAACACCTCCTACCTCAGTGTCGATAAGATTGCATTAGCTACCACTCGTCCAAAGCGGGTCATAGGGCTTCATTTCTTCAGTCCAGCTAACGTGATGAAGTTATTGGAGATCGTGAATGCAAAACAAACTTGTCTAGAAACTCTGCATGCTGTCATAGCCTTTGGAAACCGGCTCAACAAGTACCCAGTGGTCACGAAAGACAGTTTCGGATTCATTGGCAATAGAATTTACAACGCATATCGCACACAATGCGAATTCATGCTGGAAGACGGCGCTTGGCCTGAAGAAGTAGATGCAGCGCTTGTTGACTTTGGTATGGCTATGGGGCCATTCACGGTGGCCGACCTCTCGGGTTTAGATATCGCATGGCGTATGCGAAAAAAACAACGCAAAAACCAAGAAACACGCTACGTTGATATCTTAGACACCCTATGCGAACTAGGACGTTTCGGACGTAAAACAAGCGCCGGCTATTACGACTACACCAACGGCAAAAAACAAGCCAACACCAGTGAACTCGTTCGCCAGATTATTGAGAATGCATCTCAACGCCGCAGGATCAAAAGGCGAACGTTGAATTCTAAGCACATCCAGAACCGCGCACTGCTGAGTATGGTCAACGAAGCTGCATTGCTTATGCGTGAGGGAGTTGCACAGCGTGCCTCGGATATTGATGTGGTCTTTGTGCATGGTTACGGATTTCCTCGTTGGCAAGGGGGCCCCGTCTTCTGGGCTCGGCAACAAGATCGCCAACAGCTTCAAAGCGACATCGCGGGGCTTGCAAAGCACGGTGGCAACAGTTTCGTACTCGCGGATATATCCATTCTCTTTGAGAGTTCACCATGAATCCTGAAGCCTTTGTCTGCGACGCTATTCGCACCCCTATTGGGCGTTATGGGGGCGCCTTAGCCAAAGTGAGAACCGATGATCTTGCCGCAATACCTATCCGCACACTGATGCAAAGAAACCCCAACATCGATTGGGAACAGATGTCTGATGTAATTCTTGGCTGTGCCAATCAAGCAGGTGAGGATAACCGCAACGTAGCACGTATGGCCAGTCTTCTTGCTGGCATGCCATCTAGCGTTGCTAGCGTAACAATCAATCGTTTATGTGGCTCAGGACTTGATGCAATAGGCACAGCTGCACGCGCTATTAAATCTGGGGAAGCGCAACTAATCATTGCAGGCGGCGTAGAGAGCATGACACGGGCCCCGTATGTGATGCTTAAATCTGAGACCCCATTTGCACGTAGCAATTCTTTTTTCGATTCGACAATCGGTTGGCGATTTGTTAATAACGACATGAAGGACAAATACGGCATTGACTCCATGCCAGAGACTGCCGAAAACCTCGCTGTTCAATTCAAAATTTCTCGAGAAGAACAGGATCGTTGGGCTTTGCGCAGCCAACTGTGTGCGCTTGCAGCTAAAGCCGATGGTCATCATGCTCGAGAAATCGCACCAGTTCTAATTCCACAAAAAGGAGCAAATCCAATTTCTGTGGACGCGGATGAGCATCCAAGGCACACAAGTTTAGAAATCTTGTCGTCTCTTGGCCCCATTACACATAGCCAAGGAACGATAACTGCAGGAAACGCCAGCGGAATCAACGATGGTGCTTGTGCCCTACTCGTAACGAATGAGAAGAGTGCCATCAACAATGGACTAACCCCAAGAGCTCGTATTGTTGCCATGGCCGTTGCAGGCGTGGAGCCGCGTTTCATGGGCATTGGTCCCGTTCCTGCAAGCGAGAAGGTTTTTGCACTCACTGGTTTGAAAATGTCCCAAATGGATGTGGTCGAGATTAATGAAGCTTTTGCTGCTCAAACACTCGCCGTCATGCGTGGACTCGGACTGGAAAATGATGACCCGAAAATCAATTCTTGGGGTGGTGGCATTGCACTGGGACATCCACTTGGAGCGTCGGGTGCTCGTCTAGTTACAACGGCAATCAATCGACTCCATTACTCACAAAAGAGATTCGCTTTGTGTACCATGTGCATAGGCGTTGGGCAAGGCATCTCGGTTATCTTAGAACGTGTTTGACAAACAGCATGTCCATCGTTGTTACCTACAATAAGCTAGTCGAATTTGGTGATTGCGATCCCGCTCGTATCGTGTGGTTTCCAAACTACTTTAAATGGATTGATGCAGCATCGAGAAACTACTTCACCCAACGTGGCGTTCCCCCATGGCATGCAACAGAACGTGAGTTCGGAATTCTAGGAACCCCAGTCGTTGATACTCACGCACAATTTACCAACACAGCGAGCTACGGCGACGTTCTGTCGATCCACACGCGGATCACGCAATGGCGAAAAACGAGTTTTGTAATGCACTATGAGGTGATGCGTGATCATTGTTCAATCATGACCTGCATCGAAACAAGAGTCTTTGCTAAGCACGTTGGCAACACTCCTGATAGCTCACACCATCAGATTAAGGCCATTCCAGTCCCTGAATTCATCAAGCAACTCTGTGGCTTTTCACAATGAAGTCCCGCTCACAATAAAAAGAGGCAGTTAGCTTGGTGCTCAAACTGCCTCTAGATGAACCACTGTTAACCCATATTTACGGCGAGATAGGAGAAATCTTGCTAACTTTACGCCCGTAATACTCGGTCACGTACAACACCCCATTCGCATCTGTTGTGATTCCTGTGGGCGCGTCGAAAGTTGCTGCAGCACCAGAACTCAGTGTAGGAGCCAGCGTAGTAACAACTCCTGCCGCTGTGATCTTACGGATCTTGTTATTCCCCTGATCCGCCACATACAGAGTACCACTCGTGTCTTTGGTAATGCCATATGGCCTACTAAATTTCGCGTTTGTGGTTGTGCCATCTGCAAAACCCTGCGATGAGCCCGCGAATGTCGTCACGTTGTTTGAGGTGTCTATCTTCAGAATCAGACTGTTCGTGTAATCGCTAGCATAAATGTTGCCACTCGCATCAACTACAACACCTAATACAGATGGGAAGTTGGGTAGCGGGATTGATCTGCTCAGCGCACCAGCAGACGTAATAACTGAGATGTAGCCAAACTGATCCGATACATAAAACTTGTCGGTTTGACTGTCAAAGTAAATCGCTGCAGGCGTAGTGATGTTCGAATCAATTGCGTGTATATCAATAAACGTAGACACAACACCCGCACTTGTGACCTTCTTGATTATGGTTGAGTCTGTTTGAACAATGTACAAGTTCCCACTTGCATCAAAAGTCAAGCCGACTGGTGATATCAATCCTGAGACAAAGGCTGATTGCTGGTTGCTTGTGGTTATCTTGGAGACGGTATCCCAGGCACTGGAAACAATAGGAACAATATTGGGGTCGCTTCCAGAATCATCTCGCCATTGGGCAACATACACATTACCTTGCGTATCCACGGCAACACCTGTAGGAGCTGGGTTGGCAGATGCCGTGCTGGAAAGCGTACTTGCTCTTGCAGCAGATGCGGCGCATGAGACTGTTACGTTTGACACGTCACTTGTTACTGAGCTACTGCTTCCATTTGCCGAGACAGAGCACCACAAAAAACTCTTTGGTTGCCTCAGAACCGTGATGGCATATGCCGTGTTGTAGGGTACAGGGGTCGTAAACGAGAAAGCGCCATTCGAACTAACAATAAGATTATCTCCTGCATTGTTCTGAAGTGTTATTTGTTGACCCGTGGCCAAACCCGAAACAGTGCCAGCGATGTTGTAAGTCGCCGAATTGTTACCGGAGCCACCGCCTCCTCCAGAGCCCCCTCCCGAGCTATTATTTCCATCGCCGCCACCGCCACATGAGATTAGGGTGACACCAACAATAAAGGCCCCAAGCGCGCGCGTAACATCCCGCAGTCCAATAGAGGCACCTGTTTTCAGAGAAGTCATGAGAATTTCCCAAGTCCGTTAAGTTACGTTTATCGTAACCTCGAAGCTTGGCAAATACCACTACATTTTCGACTTTTCAAATAAAAATGAAAATGCGGCGTCTGTTGTTCTACCGCATCATCTCTTATCTAGCTACATGTTAGAAGCTTGTGTGGCCTCGGCATGCAAACATTGGGAAGCACATCGTTCTGAGTGAGATATGTGCGCAGCAATGCACCCTAAAAAGAAGTGATCACTATCCTTTTACTCCGGCAATTGAGTACTAAACTGTTTACATGCTGGGCATTGTTTCACGTTTCCTTCCGTTATGGAAATCAGAATCTTTTTCGCAGATTCGAGCAACATTTGCTTACCCGTAAGATCTAACCGATCCGTTAGCAACACTATTTCCGCTGTTATTTCATCACTGCAGAACAAATAGGGCAATGGAACACTCAGCGCTTCCGCCAATTGCTTAGACGTTTGGAGAGGGGGCTCATGAACACCCCCCTCATAGCGGCTTATGCGTGTCTTTCCACATGATTCATCAAGCCCAATCGCGACACCAAGTTGTTCTTGTGTCAAACCAAGTACCTCACGCCTGGCACGTAGCCTAGGTCCAAAAACTGTTGGTTGTAATTGTTTTCCCCAAGACTCGCTCATTGCGAGATTCTGCGCAATGGAACGAACCTTGTCGTTACGCAAACCGTAACCTCAGGGCGCCCCAATGTGCTGGACCTTCAAGCAGAAACCTTAAGTCATCGTCCCTGCAATCGGGCTTTTTACCGCCATCGTGAACAGGCCCTAAGAAAGGCGTTCGAATTCGCACGTGAAATGTCGCATCAACCGTGGCTCCCTCGTGATCTTGTAGCCACGAAGATGTTCTTTGACTTTGCTAATCTCCTCAAACACTTCAACAACGTAATCGGCGTGCGATTGCGTGTATGTCCTTCTCGGAAAAGCAAGTCGCACCAGATCCATGCTCCCTGGGATCTCTGTTCCATTAGGCTGTCGTCCAAACATTACTGTCCCAATCTCGCAACCTCGAATACCACCCTCCTCGTATAACGCAACGGCTAACGACTGCCCTGGGTACTCGAGAGGTGGGATATGTGAAAGCCAACTACGCGCATCAACAAAGACTGCGTGCCCCCCTGCAGGCTTGACGACAGGCACTCCTAGCTTGGATAAGCGCTCAACAATGTAACTGTTAGTTCGAATCCGATACCGCAAATAATCCTCATCAACAATTTCACTCAAGCCTTGCGCTAGAGCTTCAAGATCCCTCCCCGCCAATCCACCATATGTGGGGAAACCTTCGGACCGGATCAGTTGGTTACGTGCCTGCTCGGCTAAGTCATCATCATTCAATGCCAGCCAGCCTCCAATGTTGCCAAATGCATCCTTTTTGGCACTCATCGTCATCACATCAGCCTCCACAAAACAGTCTCTCACAATGTCCGGAATACTCCGATCTTGTTGTCCTTGCTCCCGCTCTTTGATGAACCAAGCATTCTCAGCAAACCGGCATCCATCAATCACAAAAGGCTTACCGTACTTTCTAGCTAAGGCCGCTGTTCCTCGAATGTTGGCCAAGCTGACGGGCTGTCCACCTCCTGCATTGTTTGTGATTGTGATCATCACACACGGCACAGTTTTTCCGTACTGCTCCAAGTATTTGTCTAGGCGATACAGATCCATGTTGCCTTTGAATGGATGCTCATTCGATGGATCTAAGCCCTCTGCAATCACTAGATCATGGCCTACCGCACCCGAAGCCTCTATATTGCCCCTAGTCGTGTCAAAGTGAGTGTTGTTAGGAATATTCTTCCCTGCTCCACCGAAAATCGAAAACAGAATTGCCTCCGCTGCTCGACCTTGATGCGTGGGGATTACATGTTTAAAAGGCATCAAATTCTTTACTGCTTTCTCGAAGCGATAAAAAGAGGGGGACCCAGCATAACTTTCGTCCCCCTTCATGACAGCCGCCCACTGCGCAGCACTCATAGCACCAGTGCCACTATCCGTCAACAAATCTATCAATACATCTTCTGAATGCAAGCCGAACAAGTTGTAATGCGCGCAAGCCAGCCTCTCTTTACGCTCTTGGCGCGACAACATGCGAATGGGCTCTATAGACTTGATGCGAAATGGCTCAATAATCGTTTTCATGGGAATAACTCCTCTCAAGCCCCCCATCTGCTCGCAGCAACGTAATGCGAAGGAGGCAAGCGTCGCGGTTGCCCAAAAGACCGTGCCCGACGCACATTCGCTGCATTGCAATGATAAATAACTATCTATTTACTTTCAAGCAATACCTTTGAATTTATTTCTAGCCGTCAATGAGATAACTGAGAATTCGCGCCTTGCCCTATGTAGATCGACTATTGGTTAAAGACTCTGCATTCATCAGTTCTGACACCTTCGTGCTTTATTCAAGCACACCCCACGCAGGTCCAACCTTGCTTCATCAATGCTGCAAGCCGTCAAGCGGCGGTAGAAATTGGTTATCGAGCAGGCGCAATTGCTCGGTGTTAGGCGGGCATGGCCGCACTAGCCACAATGGCACCGCCAGTATCCACGCCGTTCAGCAAGAACCTATGCCCAACGTGGCTTGATGAATGAAGTTGACGCACGACGGGCACCTTGCTGCCCTCCTTGCGCTTGAGAAGCTATACCACCGCTACACAAGCGCCCGATAGTTCCAAGACTTTTCGCCGTGCTCTGGGTCACTGACTTTTCTTGGCTAGATCGATCAATGACCGCCCAAGAAAATGAATCGTGTCATAAACAAGATTGCTATCAGCCATGCTGCTGGATGAACATCTCTCCATTGCCCTGTAAATAGCTTCAATGTTGTGTAAGAAATAAATCCGAAGGCCAAACCATTCGCGATAGAAAACGTAAAAGGCATCGCAAATACGGTCAAAGCGGCAGGTATCGCCTCGGTAACGTCCTCCCATTTCACATGAGATAACTCAGACAACATCAACCCAGCAACATAGACCAATGCGGGCGCCGTTGCATACGCGGGCACTACCGTAATCACCGGGGCGAAGAACAAAGCACACAAGAAAAGAACACCAATCGTTAACGCAGTCAATCCTGTTCTTCCACCCGCTTGAATGCCTGCGAGACTCTCTATGTATGCAGTTGTGCTGCTTGTACCCAATGCAGAACCACCCAGAATGGCAACACTATCTGCACTCAGGGCTCTGTTAATACCATTGGGTCTACTCAAAAGCCCCGCGCGTCTAGCCACTCCGGTTAAGACACCGGTAGCATCAAATATCTCTACCAAGACGAATACCAAGACCACATTAAAGATACCTTTACTCCATGCTTGGGCAACATCCAATTGCATAAAGGTAGGTGCAATACTTGGCGGCAACGAGGTGAACTCGTAAGGCATCTGCACATTAGGATCGAAACCCACACCTAAAGCAGTTACCGCCAGAATGCCCAGCAAGATCGAGCCCCGAATCTTGAAGTAATCCAAAGAAACGATCGTGAAAAATCCAATCACGGCAAATAGTACAGACTTATCGTGCAAATCACCCATCGCCACGAACGTTGCGTCATTCTTGACAACAACACCTGCGCTTTTGAGTGCAATCAGTCCAAGAAATAAGCCAATGCCCGCTGGAATTGCTACCTGTAAAGATTCCGGAATCGCCTCGACAATCCAACGCCGTACCCCCGTCAACGTTAGCAAGACAAAAATACAACCAGATATAAAGACTGCGCCTAAAGCCGCCTGCCAAGTCCAGCCCATCCCCTGCACCACGGTGAACGCGAAAAAGGCATTAAGCCCCATTCCTGGCGCCATCCCAACAGGCCAGTTCGCCCAAAAGGCCATCACGAAACAACCAAAAGCCGCTGCTAAACATGTACTGACAATCACGGCCCCTTTATCCATTCCCGTCGTACTCAGAATGTTTGGATTGACGAACACTATGTACGCCATCGCCAGAAACGTTGTTAACCCCGCCACTACCTCCGTTTGTACGGTTGTGTTGTGCTCCCGCAATGAGAAGAGTTTTTGAAACATCTTGAGCCTTGGTAAGTTTAAAAAATAGGAGAACGTTTTTGGCGGCCCCGCACTACATACAAAAGGAGATCCGAGACAGCCGCAAATAAAATCTACCCCTTTAGGATTTTATATAGACGTTATAGATTACAAATCTCTATTTTATTAAGTGTTTACCATTATCCTCAGAGTTGTTACACGCTTCGCTTTTTGGCACTAGGCGACGTCTCCCGTCCGGAGTTTTCGCAACCCCTGGCAAATGCAAATCTTCACGGTCCCACAGCTCACATGTCACCATTTCATGCCTAGCATCTAATGCTTCGCAGTAATTCGAATAACGACACAAACGAACCTGCTCACCCCTACCCATTCGTACTTTTTCCGGCCAATCTGGATCTGCAAGGCTTTGTCTCGCCATGCCAATAAGATCTGCGCTGCCATTGCGAAGTAGCTCTTCGGCAACAGAAAAATCGTAAATCCCGCCCGCAACCACCACTGGCACTTGCAGATCTTCAGCACGCAACCGTTGCCTGATTCTTCTTGTCGGCGCAACATTCCTGCCAAAAGGGCCTTGTTCGTCCGAGATGTACTGAGGCATGCACTCGTACCCAGATGGTCCTGTATACGGGTAAGCGGCATGCTTCACTTTCGGTTGCTGTGCGTCTTCGAATTTTCCACCTCGGGAAAAAGACAAAAAATCCATTCCAGCTCTCGACAATTCAAGTGCATAAAACTCAGCATCTTCTTGCCCTGCACCACCAGCAATGATTTCTTCCGTCAACAGACGACATCCGACCGCAAAGCTCGGTTCAACACACGCTCTCACCGCACGAAATACCTCCAACGGCAATCTGACTCTGTCCTCCCGTGATCCGCCCCACTTATCTTGCCGAGTATTCAAGGTCGATAGGAAAGATGCCATGGTGTATGCATGCGCGTAATGCAATTCGACACCATCAAACCCAGCGTCTTGGGCCCTCTTCGCTGCTTGAGCAAAAAGCGATGGCAACTGCTCTGGTAATTCTCGAATGTGTTGAAGGTGCACGTCCGTGACACGCTCCCTAAATCCCATCTTCAAATTTTCCAACTCGCGCGCTTCTAACACCTGCGTCAACTGTTCTTCTGTTAGCTTTGAAAGCGCTGTTCTCACCTGTAGATCATCTGTCCCAGGTAGATTCAACTTCTCCCGATGTCGTTCAGTAATCGCTAAATATCGGAAGAAGAAATCTTTGGGATCTGGACGACGCTTCATCGCCAGAAAATCAATGAGTTGAATAATTGCCCGCGTTCGCCCTCCACTGGCCTCATGTATCACACGAGCGATCTCGCCCAGTCCTTGCACAAATTTGTCATCGCTGATACGCAATAAAGCACCAGATGGGACATCACGTATCCCTGTTGCCTCCACCACGATTACGCCTGGGGCTCCCTGTGCAAATCTTCGATACCAGTCAATGTTCGCGGAAGTAACTGAACCGTCCAATGCCGCTCGCCATGGAACCATGGCAGGCACCCAGACTCTTGAGTCCAGATGTAATGGACCAACACGTATGGGCTCGAAAAGCATTGAGGCCTTCGCTTGGACCTCGTTTGGCCACACCCTCGGCTCTGTCTTCCACCTGATGCGTTGCACTGGCTTCCACATTTCTCACTCCTTCAAGGCCATACCAATGAGTTAATAGGAAATTATTTTATGGCTACTTTAGAATCATTACGTTATGTTTTTGTGTACTCTGGTGTTACAATGAACAAATGAAAACCAGAGCAGTTCTGATCAGACTAGATGAACGAACCCATGCCGCGCTAAGCCAAGTGGCAAAACAGCTTGGCATTTCGCGCGCAGAAATGCTGCGAACCTTTTTGAATCAGGGTTTGGCAGGCTACGACCGTCGGCATGAAGAAGTTGTCGACCGAATCAACTCATTAGAAAAGACTGTTTACCACTCAAATGAACTTGCTGAAGTCACTGCTGCCATGGTTGCGGCTCTTGATCACAAGCGAAGTGCCGAAACAAAAGTGATCTCGTCCAATCTAGAACAAGGAATCTCACTTGTAACAACAGGCCTCTTTGCCCAAAGACAACGCATTAATTGTCAAGGAGTTAAGTAAATGTTTATTTATAACCACCCGTCAGTTGCAGCTCAGAAGGCAGCTCTCGCACCTGGTTTGTATCAAGGATGTGCCGCACTCTATGCGGATGAATCCTCGAATCGCACTGTGCTCATGGCCGAATACCGAGCATCAAGTGAGCGTTCCATTTGTGCTGTTGAGCTCATCCTTTACAACAACGTGGGTGATATTGAATATCGGAACTTCGTCAGACTTGCCAATGGCTATTGGCGTAATAACCATGGCGAGATTAACCAAGAGCTTGCCGACTTCTTACCAGAGGACATAGAGAATTTCCGTGTTTTTAAGAACATGAAGCTCATTCCACAATTGATCGGCACACCCATCCATCCTCAGAAATCAGCCTACCTTCATTAGGCCCGCGCGAAACATGTCTAAACAATCCGCCATGACTAATGCACTCATTATTACGAATGAAATGCGCAAGATGGCTATTGAATTAATGCCCGCCGCCCAGTCTTCTGCAGAAGCAGAAGAGATTCGCTATTCCTTTTTCAAAGCCTCCCAAGCTTGGCTAAGAGTACAAGGCTGCCAATCATTTTCTGAGGCTAAGATGACTGCAAAAAAAGCACAGAAAAGGCTAAAGTCTTTATTTATGATTGCCCAGGGAGTGGTCGCAGAAGACGGACACATAATCACCGCCGATTGCTGGGAAGAAATCTTGGAACACTTCAACCAAGACTTCACATGCAAGATTCCACATCATTAGAACTACATCAGTGAATTTCTTTCAGATCTTTGGGCATTCCAAACTGTGTAATCGTCTGCACAAGTAACCCAAGATCTATAGGCTTAGGCAAGACGCCTTGCATGTGAACACGATTACATTCATGCAACGCCTCATTAGCCAAATTAGCAGTTAAAGCAACGACATTGACATCTGAATAAGGAGCGGCCTCCTTACGAATGATTCCAACAACTTCCGTTCCTGTTAGATCAGGCATGATCAGGTCCATTAGTACTAAATCGAAGAGTTCTGAACGCATCTTCATCAGCGCCTCTGTTCCATTTCTGGCTTCTGTAATGATTGCATTAGGAAAGAATTTCTTAACTAGGTTGCTTACCACCATTCTGTTCATCTGGTGATCATCCACGACCAGAAGATTTATTTCAATTGGATTCACGCTGGGCTCAGACTTATCACGCAGAGAGTTTGGCGCCTGCTCAACATGAACCGGCAAACACACACGGAAAGCCGACCCCTCTCCCTTCTTACTTTGGACGTCTATAACCCCACCTTGCAATAGAACCAGATTTCTAGTAATTGAAAGACCAAGCCCATTACCTCTTAGCGAATAATCGGACTCTATATGATCCTGTTCTTTAATCTGAACAAATGGCTCAAATACTGTTCCGATCTGATGTTCTGAAATCCCAACCCCAGTGTCGGAAACCACAACCTCAAGCGTGACGTCATTGCATTGCTTGACATCAACAGACGAGAGAATCCGAATTTCCGTTCTCACACCCCCCTGCTTTGTGAACTTCACCGCATTCCCAAGCAAGTTAAGGAGAATTTGGGTTAGACGATGGGGATCCAACCTAACATACTCAGGGATCTCGCCAATGAATTCGAGGCTGTACGTCAGATTTTTCTCTGCTGCTCGACTTTGTAAAGCCGCATGTATTTGATACACAGTTTGCTTTAAATGGATCACCTGAGGAGCAAGCACCAATCGGCCTTGCTGCATTTGAGAGAAATCTAAAAGATCATTAATGACAGTTAGTAAATGTGATGATGAGTTCTTTGCGTGCTTGACAAATCCGTAGACCTCTGAGGGTAAGTGATCTGTTCTCTCAATAATATTCAAAAATCCAAATACTGCGTTCAACGGTGTGCGCATCTCATGACTCACAGTCGCAAGAAATGTATCTTTATGGGCACTTGCAATTTCCAACTTTCCAGAAAGCGCTTGTAGAGCCTCATTCTTCTTTGTGATTTGCTGAAACATCGTCCAGCTTGCCGTGTCATACGTACTTACTAAGATCATTTGAGTAAGACTCAGCATTCCTATCATTAATGTACTCAGATACAAATCATCAATCGTATCTCCCAATCTCATTGGGATATGGCCGTTTATCTGCAATTGCAACATGCCTAAGACAATTGCAATAGAAGCTGCTAGCCACCCATAACCCCACCCCCTAGACATAAGGAAAATAGGAAGAATTGGGACTAGCCCCATCCATACCATGACTGATGAAGTAATACCGCCCAAATAGTAGGCGTTATAGAGAATAACTCCTAATAAGGAACCTTGATATATAAGATGCACCAGAACAAGCGAACTGCCACGCTTCCACATAATCATACTAATGAAGATGAAGAAGGAACATACAAAGGCGGAAATTGATGACCGTTCTTGGTTAATCACCCACAGAACAGGGCCAATGAAGAACAACAAAAAAAATAATGCCGAACCCGAAAAACAAAGGAAAAATATATTCTCCTTCGTCCTTAATTTCCGAGGAACCGAGGTATAAAACAAATACAAGAAGGTTCTTTGTAATTTCAACAACCGACTAGGGTAGTTTGTTTCTTCGGTAGCAGAAAATTTCATATACAAGACGCCCTTTTGTCATCGATTCTATGCTGACCATCAGAATTCTCTATTTGACTTGTGCTGTGGATGGCTTCGAACAGACCAGATCGCAGTGTCTAAGCGCTCCATACGCAGAACTCCAACGAAAGCTGCATATCTCTATAGTATTCGTTTAGATTATTTGTATGCTGTTTTAGTGCTACTATTGGCGGTGTGGCATCAAGTGCCTTACCCCCTTTTCTTCAGCACATGTGTAGTAAAGCACCATGACCTCCTTCTACCTCTACAGGGCACCTCATGAGAAATATTGCGCAATTGACAGCCATGGCTACGTCAGTAACACTCCTTATCGGCTGCGGCGGGGGAGACCAGACAAGTGCCGCGGAGTCCACTGGAATCAATGCCATATCAGCTCTGCAAGTGGGGGCGGTCTCCGCGCAAATCTCACCCACTAGACTAGGTCAAGTAACCACTCTCGTTGGAGGCGCCGAATCCGAGAATCCAAACCCAATCGGATTGGCTACTGACAACTCGGGGAATCTGTACGTTACACAATGGCGCGATGATGATCCAGATGCGAATAATCATGTAGTTTCTAATTACTACGATACAGTCCGAAGGATTGATACTAACAATCAGGAATCGACATTTACGGCTGGGTTCTCCGCGCCAGTCGGACTTGCAATTGATAAGAATTCAAGTTTGTACGTTGCTTCAACTGATGACACCGTAGTTTATAAAATTCCACTTAGTACTAAAATTAAATCTCCCCTCGTCGAGATTCCAGATGCAACTCCGAATGCAATCTATTTTGATGGAAACACCGGAGCACTCTATGTCGCCGATTTCTTTGGATCTTTGTACATCATCTCTGGTGGTGTCACTCAAACAATCACCTTCCCAAACAATAGCCGTCCGCAAGGTATTGCTCTTGATAGCCATGGCAATATTCTTGTCACAGATTACAACTTAAACAAGATCTGGAAGATCACCAAGTCTGGTTCCAATTTCCTTGTTAGCAGCCTCTCAATTTCACTGAATGGGCAAGCAACTCTGAACCAACCGTACGGAATCATCACAGACAAGAATGACAATATCTTCGTGGCTGACCAAGGAAACCATGTCATTCGCAAAATTGCCCCAACTGGCAATATCTCTACATTTGCCGGTGTCATTGGTGCACCTGGAACGGCTGATGGCGATGGTAGTAGTGCGCGCTTTAACCTCCCCTCAGGTTTAGCAATTGACTCTCTTGGCTATTTGTATGTATCAGATTACGGCAGTCATAAAGTCCGAAAAGTACTCGTTTCCGCACCCCTGAATTAGCAAGCGCGATGCTGGCTGAGTGCCACGCCAGAGCCAGAACATATGATCTGTATGAATGCCCATTCAGCTATCAGAATCATGAGTGTTGTTGGGCCCCACCACATTGCACCTTCTTCAATAAGTTGGGCATTCGCCTGGGGCAGAACGACGACCCGTTTCTGCTAGCGCACAGCTCGGTGCCAACGCTATTAGTCATTTCCAGAGAACATAACGAAATTAGGTTTGCTCACGTGACTAGCCAACATTGCAGAGGCAATTCTCGCGTTTGCGTTGGAAATGTCAGAAAATAGCCATAAATAACTCATGAATCGATGTGTTAAGAATACAATATTGGCACCCCATACTTCAAAGAAAGCATATGAAAGAACATCCGCTAAGTGAATCACATGACGACTATTGCGGCACAAGTTACGCTTCTAATCTGCTCGACTTGTCCGTTGGGACTGTTCAGGCACTCGTTGAAAAGAATGAGTTGGTCGCTTGGAAAACACAAGGCGGTCATCGACGAATCTCACTAGCATCAATTCGTAAATACCAACTTCAGCACAAGCTACCCTCAACGCCATCAATGAATCCCCATCGCGGCTTGACACGCATACTCATCATTGATGACGACGAACCGACTCGACTGATGCTTAAGGCCTCATTTGAACAATGGGGTATGGCAGTCGATGCACTTCTTTATAATTCAGCCGTAGATGCCTTGTTAGATTTAACAAGCTGGAAGCCACACGTCATACTCACAGATTTACGGATGCCTCATATGAATGGCTTCGAATTTTTAAAGTCACTGAGTAAGCATGAACTTTATCGAGACATAGCCGTTGTCGCAATGAGCGGCTTAAGCCATGATGAAGTTATCGCAGAAGGCGGTCTCCCTGACGGGGTTCAATATATGAGAAAACCTGTCGACATGGAATGGCTACGTGGTTTTCTTGACGCGGTCCTAATCCTTCAGAAAATCAATCAGCATTCGCTTTGACCTCCGCATTCCGGCTAGAGCACATATCCCAATCGTCTAGACTAATTAGGGATCGCTGTAGAAAACGGAATTTTAAGCACGTTTAACCCGCTGAGGCTCTTGGAAGCGAGCTCAGTGATATGGGCTTGCTCTTTTTGGGCATCTGAATCTATAATGTATACGTATAACGTATTCAGGGAGCAATCATGCACAAGAAGATGACGATCACGCTGGATGAGGCGGTCTACGAAGGGCTGTGGCGCACCATTGGCAAGCGGAAGATGAGCCAATTCATCGAAGACTTGTTGCGCCCTCACGTCCTGGACACGTCACTGGATGACGGATACAAGGCCATGGCCCAAGACCAGGCCCGTGAAGCCGAAGCTATGGAATGGACCAACGCACTCGCTAAGGACATGGCCAATGAAGCGCGGTGAAGTCTGGTGGGTTGAGTTTGATCCATCGGTGGGTACGGAAATCCAGAAGACCCGCCCAGCGGTCATCGTCAGCAACGATGCTGCAAACCGAAACCTAGCCAGAGTGGTGGTAGTGCCACTGACAAGGAACACAGGCAAGACCTACCCAGGCGAAGCTGTTGTGGCCATTTCAGGGCAAGCCAGCAAAGCCATGGCGGACCAAATCACGGCTGCAGACAAAGCGAGGCTAAAAAACCAATTGGGAAGCCTGGTGAAGGCCGATTTGCTGGCCGTCGAAGACGCGATCAAGGTGCATCTCGGCTTGCCGAGATAACCCAATCGTCTAGACTGTTTATTCATTCGCGGCTCTTGTGTCTGATGTTCCGGCTAGAGCACATATCCCAATCGTCTAGACTAGGCACTTCATTTGATAAGCCCCACTGTTGGTTCCGGCTAGAGCACATATCCCAATCGTCTAGACTATATCCATCGTGCCATGAGCGGCTACACATGTTCCGGCTAGAGCACATATCCCAATCGTCTAGACTCACCAACAACTGGAATAGGCATTCTGTCCAGTTCCGGCTAGAGCACATATCCCAATCGTCTAGACTCTTTGCAGACCACCGTCATCGCGCCATTGCGTTCCGGCTAGAGCACATATCCCAATCGTCTAGACTGGTGGATACACGTGACCAATGAACCACTAAGTTCCGGCTAGAGCACATATCCCAATCGTCTAGACTTTCTGCAGCTGTGCACGTTTCACGCAGCGGGTTCCGGCTAGAGCACATATCCCAATCGTCTAGACTTTTGCCTACTGGCGTTTCTGCGGGTCTTGAGTTCCGGCTAGAGCACATATCCCAATCGTCTAGACTCCTGCTCACGGTCGGCCACGGATGAAATGGGTTCCGGCTAGAGCACATATCCCAATCGTCTAGACTTGTCCAAACCGATCACGTCAGGCGATATGAGTTCCGGCTAGAGCACATATCCCAATCGTCTAGACTACCCAGCAAATAACCTCTTGTTTTACAAGGGTTATTTGCTTTTTGGCGTTCAAGAAAACCAGCTGATTCAAAACAAATCAAACTGATCTGGAGTCTTTTTCGCGGGCATGGCTTTGCGACCTTGAAAGCTAATGATGCGTTCGTACTGCTTATCGGTCATTTGCAGAATGTTGACTTGCCCACCCAGCGGCAGCGCTTGTTCTACACGCTGGCAATAGGTTTGAACTTGCGTGTGGCTGGTGCAAAAGCGCATGTACACACTCAGCTGGCTGCGCAGAAAACCCATGTCTAACAAATTGAGGCGGAATTCATTGGCTGCTTTGCGTTCGGGCTTGGTCACCACGGGTAAATCAAACATCACCAGCATCCACATCAGTCGATATCCGCTCAGCATGTTGTGAATCAGTCGCGCATGTCCTGCACATGTGCTGCGGGTACACATGGGTGTGGCAGGTCAAGTGTCGTGCGCTCGTTGGTCAGCACTTGCGCCAAAGATGTAGCCAGTTTTTGTATAGCCACCAGTACTGGTGTATTGCCCGCAGGCGTGGCAAGGTCAAGGTAAAGGCTTTTAACCAAGATGCGTTTGGCGTCGGCATTAACGTGGCAAGGCTGGTTGTGTTGCAGTTGCCAAACTGTCCAATCGACCACAGGCCTGAACGGCTCCATCAAATCATCAACCAATCGCATGGCGTTGTTGTCGTGGCTATGGTGCAGCCCAATGCTCGGGTGTAAACCTGCGGCCACAACTGCACGGGCCGTCGCCGCACGCAGCACGGTGTAGCCATAATTTAGCAGGGCATTGAGCCCGTCAGCTTCTTGATCACGCCTAAATAAAGAGCCAAACAGCAGGCCCCAATATTTGCGTGCGCCTTGGGCTTCAAGGTTGTCAGGGTCACCACTGCGTACGTTTTTGCCCAATGTTTTTAAAGGCGCAGCAGCTACGCCAGTGGCCTCTAGTACTGTTGCTTGTTGCAAAAGTTTGGCCTTAACAAGGCTGGCCCACAAACGTTTTTTAGTAGGCAATGTGCAGGAAATTTGTGCATCAAAGCGGTGGGCTTGAAGGTGATGGCCATCTAAAGGCCACAACATGCCAACAGGCTTGTGATTAGCCGCGCACAGCACAAAAGGAACGCCTCGTTCGGCCAGTGCTACCAGCAAGTTGTTGGTGTAGCTGATGCCATGCGCACTGGTTATTAGTGCTGCCATGTCATCCAGTGCTACGCGGCCTAACTCTTGGCATTCATCACCTGTGCTGTGCACCAGCATGAAGCCGCGATAGACCGACAGGTGCCTGCGGTCATCGGCAACTTCAACGATGCGGCCTTGCATGCTTAGTCTTGAAAACCTGGGTCTTTGAGTTCCCCAATCGGTGAAATGGTGACGCGACGTCCGTTTGCTTTTTGTAGCGAACCTGCGTACTTTGAAATGTATGAAAACGAATCTTCTTTATTTCGATTTCGCGCATCTACATTCGCCTCATTGTGTGGGGCCATAAATATCTGACCATTTCCGCTAATCGTTGCGATGCGTCCAACATACTTGCTGTTGTTGGGTATGTTTAATTTCACAATGTCATCAATCAACAAACGCATGACAAGCTGCTTGTTGCTGATGCTTACCGTGGGATGACGTAGTTTCGATAAGCCGTGCTGTCGAACTATTTGATATGCCTCGAAGGTAGAAACTACCTCTCCTTCCCATTTTCCTTTTTCATTGCGCACAATTTCAATGCAGTAATTGCTGTCGCCTTTGTAGCCTTTGTAGGGCTTGGCTTCGCCAGTGGGTAACACGCCGTGTCGTGCTGATGCTTTGGGTTCGCTGAATGCAATGACTTTGAGTGAACTTTCTTCCAGTGTTCGAACGCCTTCCACCATTTTGTGTACGCGTACTTTGCCGTTTTCGCACAAACCATAGGCTGTGTCGTTGTGCATGGCGCCCTCATAGCCATGATCAGGCTTATGACTGACCCAAATGTTTTCAATGGCACGCTGCACATGCTCGCGGTAGGTGGGCCACGGCATGGGCATGTTGTCCACCAATTTGCCAAGCTGTTGCTGGCGTGCACTGGCGCTGGCTTGTGCAAAGCGTTGCAGCATGCCTTGGTCGGTAACGGCAATGACGCAAGCATCTACAGCGTGGTGTCGGTGGTCGTTGCGGTTTTTCTCACCATCTAGGCCAAGTATGTTGTTCAGGCCAAACTTGCCACGCAGCATGGCAGTCAACTGGCCTGGCACAGCACGTGTGTCTTGAGGGCAGATCAGGCTCATGTATTCCTTGGCCACGCGGCTAAGGTGGCGTGTGTCGTTGAGTGCTCGCGCTAAAAAGCCTTTGTCATCACGCAGCCACTGTGTGTAGCCGGTTTCGCTAAAGCGGTAGCGTTTGTTTTTGGGCATTAGTTCGGCGCGAGCCAGCATGTCTTCTGTAGCCCAGCTTTGTTTGGCAAAGTCATCTTTAGCTTGCCACGGGGTGCGGTTACCTTTGATTCGGTTGGCTTGGCGCATGGCTACTGTTTTGTTGCTCAGGCTGTCATCCAAGGTTTCTGAGAAAGGCAAGATGTGCTCAATCTCCACTTGGTCGCTAAACAGCATTTGTGCGCTAATTTGCACACCGCTGTAGGGGCAACGTCGGTCAGCCACATTGAAACTTAGCTCTTCCCACAAAATCATTTTTTGAAGGTCGGCAGTTTTGACGCGATCAGCGCTGATGTGTAGCAGCGCTGCAATGTCTTCGCGCATACGTTGGTTGCGCTTTTGATTGGTGGCTTGGCGTTGTTGTTCTTCTTTGCGTTGCTCTTGGCTTTGCTTTAAATCACGGGCCAGCTCAATGATGACTTCACTGGGGTGGCCATAGCGCTTGATGAGTGCGTTGACTACCGTGCGAATTTGGTTCAACCCAATGTGTACGGTAGGGTTGGCAATCTTGCCGTAACGTTTTTCTGGCGTGTCTTCGGGCTTGCCTGTGCCAAAGCCGACATGGCGCTGCAAGTATTCGCCGTAGTAGGGCAGCCGCGGCAGTATTTCTCCTGTGCTGGAATGGCTGATGTTGCTGTGATGGTCAAAGCCCGCAGCCAGCACAGCTTTGTCATAGGTGATGACCTCGGCTTTGAGTGCAGGCAATATTTTTTGTAGGGCCTTGACGCAAAGGCTACCGTAGCCTTCGGCTAAGTTGGTGTTGGCTACGCGTTCTGCTGTGGCTTCGTCGATGGCTGTGTTGTCTTGCAACCAACGCACCAGTGTGGCTTCGTTTTCTTCTTTGACAAGCTGCATCACGATGCTGTCTTGTTGATCTTTACTCAGATCAAACCATGCTGGACCGAACAAATCTTTCTTGCTGAGGATGGCGCTGGTGCTGTTACCTTTGAGCTCTGAGCGTTTTTCATCTTCAAGGTTGAAGTCACCTGAAAACCCAATGAGTTTTTTGATCTGTGTGAAGGTTCGCTTCGTATTGCCTTCAAGTGCTTGAATGATTTGGTTGCGTTGCTCTAGCGTAAGGGCTTGCTCGGTCAATCCTTCTTTTAACAAGCGCAGGTTATTGATTTCTTGGTAAATGCGAAAGCGTTGTTGGCTTGGTAGCGCCAGTGGCGCACGCTCTTCTTCGGGCATGAGCGTGCATCGGCCAGGCTTGACAGGTTTGAGTGGGCGTTGGTGCAGTAAGCAGTCTTTTAGCTCTGCACGTGCCGTTTCGGTAAACAGCTTTGGGTTGAGTTCTGATTGCTTCTGCCATAACGCATCAAACTCGTCTTCGATCATGGCGCGATCAATGTAGAAGTCGTAACGCATTTCTGTTTTTGTTTTGCCCTCTTCGCGCTGCACCATGTGTTGGCGATAGCGTGCACGTACCGATTGACCTGACTGATGGCGCATGTTGAGCCATTCGCCCACGGTGCGGCATTGTGTTGCTTCCATTGCCTGCCGTAATTGGCTGATGGCAGTTTTTAATGCCCCACTGTCGTTTTCTTTTTTGTCTGTTTTGCGGTTGCTCTTAAAACCACGTCTTTGGTTGATGTGAAATAACGCACGCGCAAATTCATCGGGTCTTAGTGCTTGGTTAAGCCCCTTCGCTCGGAGTGCGAAGGGATCAGATCGCTCTAATAGTTTTCTATCTTCTTCGTCTTGCGGAAAGAAACCGTGAGTGATGAGTGTCTTCATCATGCGCGCTTTTCGCTTGAGCAACCTGTCGCGGCGGCGGCGCATAGCGCGGGCTTCACGTCGAGTCACGGCAAGAGACGAACCGTCTTTTGGGTTGCGCCCATCGCTAAAAATGCGAACACCAGCTTTGATGATGGCGCAGGGCTGGTTCTCTGCATTGAGCCTGACCATGGCCCAGCCAAGGGATGTGGAACCGAGGTCTAGAGCTAGCCTGTAGTGCATTTCATTCATATCCTTGGCCTTTTATTAATGAATGTGATCTATTGTGCTATATTAGTTTCATAGAAGTAGATTGGGATATGTGCTCTGGGCGCTAACAAGCTGAAGATTTCTTCCAGATGCATCAAATGAAAGGGCCGCTATATGCGGCCTTTTGTCTTAAGCGATCGAAATTAGCGGCATTCCCTCCATTAGAGTGCGTAGTGCAACCTAGTTGCGCAATTTAAAAGGTGAACCAAGTGTGGGCGCTGGACTTCATGCGTGACACGCTCTACAACGGTCGCCCGTACAGGACGCTCAATGTGATTGACGAAGGTAGCGCTTTACGCCGAACACGCTTTTGAGTGCGTGAATATCCAAATGAGCTTCGGCTAATAGCTTCTTGAGCTTGGTGTTCTCGGATTCCAGGTCTCGCAGCCTTGAAGCGTCAGAGGCCTCCATGCCACCGAACTTGGCTCGTCACTTGTAAAAGGTGGGCTGGCTAAAGCCGCCGCTGCGGCAAAGCTCCTTGATAGACATGCCAGCTTCGGCCTGTTTGAGGAAGCCGATGATTTGCTCATCGGTAAATCGTGCAGTCTTCATACCCGCAATTCTCCAAGATTTGCGGACTTACTGCCATTACCTTGGTACGGCTGGCAGGAGGCAGGTCGGGGGCAGATCAGTAGTTGGGCTCTAGCAGGAACAATGGCCTCTCAAAGTGCAGTTACGTTTCACACAAAATCTAGGACATATTCTTCAGAGAGCATCTCTATATCTCTGGCCAATAGGCCTGCCCCACCTCTGCGCAATCCTCGCCTTGGATAACTGTGCGACAGATCAGTCGATCATCACCTAAAACAATCATCGCGAACAACCATTCCTCTAAAGACTCGGCTTGAGTGGTCCGCCGTTTCAGCAACTCCGTTGCCGATGGATTTATAACAACGAAATCCGCTTCACACCCTGGCAATAAATTCCCAACAATGCCCTCCAATCCTAAGCATTGGGCTGCTCCTGCTGTGTGCATCCACCACAAGTCATGGGGGGAGAAACAACGACTTCTTCGCCCAGCATCTTGGAGCGCTACGGTATAAGCGGCATGCATGGTGACAAATGGCGAAAAACTTGTTCCCCCACCAACATCGCTCGCGAGGCCATACTTCACACCAACCTCGTCCGCACCTGTGAAATCGAAGAAACCACTACCAAGAAATAAGTTACTGGTAGGACTACAGGCAATTGACGCCCCAACGTCAGCCAATCGGTCACGATCTTCCCCATCTATGTGCACACAGTGCGCATAGATAGCTCGTTGCCTCAACAAACCAGCTTGATCGTAGACATCTATGTAACTACGCGCTCTTGGATAGAGCTCCTTTACCCATCGGATCTCGTCTTTGTTTTCCGCCGCGTGAGACTGTATCCAAACATCCGGATACTGTTGCGCCAACTCCCCGCACCCGCGTAGTTGTCGTTCTGAACTTGTCGGCGCAAATCGAGGGGTGATGGCATATCCAAGCCGGTCTTTCTTATGCCACTTCTCAATCAAGCTTTGGGTTTGTTGCAAGCTCTGAGCAGTATCTACATCTCGTAAACCATCCGGACTGAATCGGTCTTGCAAAACCTTCCCCGTAATCATTCGGAGTCTTCTCGCTTGAGCTTCTTGCATCAATGCGTCAACCGACTCAACATGTGAGGTCGCAAAACAAAGCGCTGTTGTTACTCCGTTTCTTTGCAATTCATCTAAGAAATATCGAGCAACCGAACTAGCGTAATCAATCTCAGAGAACTTCTTTTCATGCGGAAATGTGTACTGTTCCAACCAGGGAAGAAGCCCTTGTGCAGGCGATGCAATCACGTCCGTTTGAGAATAATGAACATGTAAGTCAATAAAACCAGGGGCTATGCAACGATCTGGCCAATGCGTCACACTCACATCGCAATACTTTTGTCGAACCTCTTGATAGGCTCCCAACGCTTCAATACGGACAACCCCATCGGCACCTTCAGCTGTTATCAATAGTCCGTCTTGTAAGTACGAAATCTCTTTCTTAGCTGCATCTGCAAACCACAACAAATTTGCGCGCCACCCTTTTCTCTTTTTGTGCTCCATACTCATCAGTTAGCCCGCTTCTTTGACACGTGCAACCGCCTTGAGAACCCGCTCTGGCGTTGCGGGGGCATCTAACTCAACAGGCGTTATCGAATCCCTAACCGCTGCCACGGCATCTCTCAACGCTTCGAAAACACTTATTCCAAGCATAAAGGGAGGCTCTCCAACCGCCTTACTCCCACCGACGTTTACCTCACGGTTCTCTTCCATCCACAAACTAACATTCAATTCCTCTGGCATATCTGCTGCTGTCGGAATCTTGTAGGTACTCGCACCTTGCGTTAAGAGCTTACCGCTCTGATCCCACACCAGCTCCTCGGTCGTTAACCATCCAACACCTTGCAAGAACCCTCCCTCGATTTGCCCGATGTCAATCTCTGGATGTAATGATCTCCCAACATCATGCAATATGTCTGTTCTAAGCAGCTTGTACTCGCCCGTTAGAAGATCAATTGCAACCTCACTGCATGCTGCGCCGTAGGAGAAATAGTAGAAAGGCCGCCCCGTCAATGTTTTTGGATCGTAGTTGATCTTCGGCGTCGCATAGAACCCATCACTCCACAATTGCACCCGTTGCTTGTAGGCAAATTGCACAGCCTCTTCGAAACTGCGCTTGTGCCGTGGCGTTACGACCGAGTCATCAATAAAGGTAATCTCATCCGCAGAACATCCATCGTTTTTGGCAAGGCAATCTGCAATGTTCTTCTTGATCCGAAGCGCGGCATACTCTGCGGCTCTCCCATTCATGTCTGTTCCACTAGAAGCCGCCGTTGCACTTGCATTGGCTACTTTGTCAGTGTCACTTGCACTGATACGAACACGCTGCTCGGAGATCCCTAACGTTCGGGCCACCACCAGACAAACCTTCGTATGAAGACCTTGTCCCATTTCAGTTCCACCGTGATTCACCAAAACGCTGCCATCTGTAAACACACTCACCAAGGCACCCGCTTGATTAAATTGCGTCGCGGTGAAACTAATTCCAAACTTAACTGGCGTTAACGCCAATCCTTTCTTAAGATTTTCCGATTGAGCATTCCATTGTTTGATCTCCTCACGCCTCACCCGGTACTGGCAATCAGTCGCAAGTTGCGTGATTAATGCTTCTAAGACGTTGTCTTCAATCTCCATTCCATAGGGCGTAACATTGCACTCATGAATTCCGTAAAGATTTTGCAAGCGAACATCTAAGGCATCCTTCCTCAGACACCGTGCGATATCTCCCATCACTGTCTCAATCAGAATCACCCCCTGCGGTCCCCCAAAGCCTCTAAATGCCGTATGGCTCTGTGTATTCATCTTGCAACGATGTGATGTCACCTTGACTGCAGGTAACCAATATGCGTTATCTGTATGGAAAATTGCTCGATCAGCAACTGGACCACTCAAATCTGCGCTATGCCCGCAATGCGCCATCTGCAATGATTCGAATGCCTTAACTCGACCATCGGCATCAAAACCCACTTGCCATTCGTGACTGAATGGATGACGTTTTCCTGTCACCAACATATCATCTTTGCGGTCTAACCGTACTTTCACGGGCACCTTGAACTTGTTTGCGGCCAATGCTGCCCACACCGCCAAGTGTCCAGCTTGGGTTTCTTTCCCCCCAAAACCCCCACCCATGCGACGACAAATTACACGCACCTGATGCATCGGAATATCCAGCGCATGTGCGACCCAGTGTTGCACCTCCCCTGGGTGCTGGGTGCTGGAATGAATCTCCCACCGCCCATCTGCTTGAGATATGGCGTATGCCACCTGCCCCTCAAGATAGAAATGCTCTTGTCCTCCCACCTCTAATTTGCCAGAAAGCTGATGAACACTCTCTTGCCACCCAGCATCAAGCGCACCTCTTTCTAAATGAACACTTGGCAATACAAAGCTTGACTGTGCACATGCTTGTCTTGCGTCCAAAGTGGGGGCCTTAGCATCTATTTGCATCGGTACTAAATTAGCCACTCGCGCTGCAACCTCTCGCTTTTTTGCCACCACCAGTCCTAGCACTTGACCGTGGTATGCAATTTCGCTCTCTGCAAAGATATTCTCATCCGCCACATAAGTGGCTAGTTTGCTGCTCCCTTGTATGTCGCTCCCAGTCACAACTCCCGATACCCCTTCTTGCGACTGTGCCCATGCCCAATCCACATGCGAAAGAGTTCCTGCGGCGAGCGAACTCAAGACAACAACTCCATGCAATGTGCCCTCTACTAATGGCATGTCATCAACATAAGGGGCCGTCCCTTGGACATGTCCTATAGCACTCTCGTGAAAGTCACTACTCTTTAACAAAGTATCTATGCTGTTCATGACAAGTCCTCCAAACGTACCGCGCCTTGTTTCGTGCGCTCTAGATATGCCCGCTCGAGCAAATTACCCAAGACTATTTGTCGATACTCACCACTCGCTCGTAAATCTGAAATTGGCTCGAATTCGTTCGCGATTTCAACTTGCGCCTCTTTCCAAACCGCATACTCATCTTCTCGGCCCTGCAAAATGCACTCCGTTCTCATTGCACGAACAGGGGTTGCTGCCACGCCGCCAAGACCGATTCTCACAACATCCAGTCCTTGCTTATGCCCCTCTATGCGAATGGCCATACACACTGCGGAAATATCGTCTTCGTGTCGCTTCGATACCTTGTACAAGCCCAACCACTCGCCTTCAGATGGCCGAGGAACCTTGATACAAACTAACACCTCATCAGGCCACATCACCGTCTTCTTGTAGCCCATATAGAACTCGGACAAAGGCAACTCTCTAGACATTACCTTAGAGTTGCGCCACGCTTTCAACACCACTGTTGCATCTAAAGACAACAGCAGAGGCATGCTGTCGCCAATCGGTGAGCCATTTGCAATATTGCCGCCTAGCGTGCCCGATTGCCGTACAGGCCACCCAGCAAAACGTGCTGCGAACGCTTTAACGACAGGGCGCTCTTTCGCGAGTACATCAAAGGCCTCTTGCAACGACACGGCCGCACCTATACACAAATGATTGGCAGTAACTTCTACAGCACGCAACTCTTTGACACGATGCACATCAATGATGTGAGGCAGATGTTTCATACCCTGCTTTACCCATATGCCAACATCCGTAGCGCCGGCAATCAACTGAGCCTTCTGATGCTGGGCTCTCAGCTCTAATAATGTCGACAACTCCGTCGGCATCTCATAATTCATAACACTATGCGCACAAGACCGAATCGTCATTAACTGATGAGCAATTCCTTTCTCATTTTCAAGTACTTTTGGGTAGTCACGCATAGAAAATGCAGCATCAACGATAGATCGATAGCCCGTACAACGGCACAAATTTCCGGACAAGGCATCGATCACATGAGATTTTTGAAGCTCCTCACTCTGTGCACATGTACGTTGATACAGCGAAAATATACTCATCACTACGCCAGGCGTACAAAATCCACACTGTGTCCCATGTCGCTGAACAATCGCAGCCTGTGCTGGATGAAGCACTCCCTCTTGAGCCAGATCGGCTGCCGTCCATAAGGCCATTCCATGAATAGCATGTGCAGGACGAATACAGCTGTTGATCGATCGGAAATCTAAATGTTCACCATCCACCGTATCCGCAATGACCACCGTACAGGCGCCACAATCACCCGCCGCACAGCCCTCTTTAGCATCGCATACGCGTAAATCCTCTCTCAAGAGATCTAGCAACATCCTGTCTGGCGGAACATTGTTTAACTCGATGATTTGCCCTCGCTTCCAGAACCGTAGAACACCTTCACGATTTGTGGTTTGTGACATGCTTTGCCTCGCGATTTTCATAAGAAGCCACCCAATAGACGGCCAGTATAGTTAACTTATTGAGTATTAGAAGGAATTTAACTAAATCAAAAAGCCACAGTTTGGCTCCTTGAGCAACAAAGAAACCCGAAACCCAGCCGCAACCGGGCCTTGCCAGTCCCCCTAATCGAACAATATTCTTACGATCTGTGTGCCCTCACAATCAGGCCACTAAGGGTTCAGGCTTCTCAGCCCTCGCCCTTAGCGCTCATATCAATTCTTCTATCCAGCACACATCTTCAATTCCTAAGGCTGAACAGAAACAATCTTGCTAACTTTACGCCCGTAATACTCGGTCACGTACAACACCCCATTCGCATCTGTTGTGATTCCTGTGGGCGCGTCGAAAGTTGCTGCAGCACCAGAACTCAGTGTAGGAGCCAGCGTAGTAACAACTCCTGCCGCTGTGATCTTACGGATCTTGTTATTCCCCTGATCCGCCACATACAGAGTACCACTCGTGTCTTTGGTAATGCCATATGGCCTACTAAATTTCGCGTTTGTGGTTGTGCCATCTGCAAAACCCTGCGATGAGCCCGCGAATGTCGTCACGTTGTTTGAGGTGTCTATCTTCAGAATCAGACTGTTCGTGTAATCGCTAGCATAAATGTTGCCACTCGCATCAACTACAACACCTAATACAGATGGGAAGTTGGGTAGCGGGATTGATCTGCTCAGCGCACCAGCAGACGTAATAACTGAGATGTAGCCAAACTGATCCGATACATAAAACTTGTCGGTTTGACTGTCAAAGTAAATCGCTGCAGGCGTAGTGATGTTCGAATCAATTGCGTGTATATCAATAAACGTAGACACAACACCCGCACTTGTGACCTTCTTGATTATGGTTGAGTCTGTTTGAACAATGTACAAGTTCCCACTTGCATCAAAAGTCAAGCCGACTGGTGATATCAATCCTGAGACAAAGGCTGATTGCTGGTTGCTTGTGGTTATCTTGGAGACGGTATCCCAGGCACTGGAAACAATAGGAACAATATTGGGGTCGCTTCCAGAATCATCTCGCCATTGGGCAACATACACATTACCTTGCGTATCCACGGCAACACCTGTAGGAGCTGGGTTGGCAGATGCCGTGCTGGAAAGCGTACTTGCCCTCGCTGCTGATTCAACACAAGAGATAGCCACATTCGTGACATTACTTGTCACCGAACCACTGCTAGGGTTAGCTGTAACAGAGCACCATTTGAAGCCCTTAGGTTGCGTCCCAACCGTCACGGCGTAGCTTGCACCACTGGCAACACTTGTAGAAAATGTGAAACTCACTGCTGCACTACCGTTGCCGCTACCTAAAACGGTAAGCGGGTCTGTGCTGTTGTTATTCAGCGTGACCTGCGCTCCGGCTTGAAGTCCAATAATGCTTCCACTAATAGTGTAGGTACTTGCCGGAGCATTTGCGCAAATGATACTCACACTGGTCACATTGGCCGTTACACCGGCACCACTACCAGAGTTGTTTGCGACTGAACACACCTGCCCAGTAGGTTGGGCGGCAACAATGACGTTATAACTACCGTTGAACGCAATCGGTGTATCAAAAACAAAATCACCATTCGCCGGAACAATCAGAAAATCTGCCCCGTTATTTTGCAAGATCACCGACTGGGCGCCAGCCAAACCAGACACACTGCCACCTACGGTGTAGTTGTTAGTGGAGCAAACAATATTGACGCCACGCACATTAGCCGTCACACCAGCGCCAAAACCTGAATTGTTTGCGACTGAACACATCTGCCCAGCGGGTTGACCAGTAACTGTAACGTTGTAACTACTGTTGAACGCAATTGGTGTATCAAAAACAAAATCACCATTCCCTTGAACAGACAAAGAATCTGCCCCGTTGTTTTCCAACACCACCGTCTGACCACTGGCTAAACCAGACACGTTACCCCCAACGGTGAATTTTGCTACCGAACAAACAATTCGTAAGTTCTTTACGGCTGCTGTCACAACTACTCCACTGCCTGAGTTGTCGGCCACAGAGCAGATTTTCCCCCTTGGTTGCGTCCCAACAGTCACGTTAAAACGCTCGTTATACGCAATATGACTTGGGAATGTGATGCTGCCATCAGCCGCAACAGTCAACGGATCCTTTCCGTTGAGCAACAAAACAACTTGGTCGCCCGCGTCCAAACCAGAGATGCTCCCACCAACAGGATAAGTTCTATTCTCAAACCCACCACTAGCCCCTCCTCCGCCTCCGCATGCGCTAAGCATTGCTAACATCAAAAATGAAAGAAGCAAACTAAGAAACCCTCGATCTTTACGAGGATGGAAACAAGAACCACAAGAAAACATAAGGAACCTCCTTCATAGAAACGCACCTAATAGTTCTCACAAATAAGGTGTTCAACAAATATAGAGTATTCTATTACTACTTTTAAAACAATTTGTATATATTTGCTGTACAATTTTGACAATCTAGAAAAGATCTATCGGACTTACGACACAAGGCAGGGGCGCTCATGAAATTGAAGTTCTATTTTTTGATTATTTCTACGCTTTCGGCCCACAGCGTTCTCGCCCAAGACGAACAGCAAGAAACTTCTCCCGTCTTTTATGGAGAGATTGCACACTTGCCTTTAATCGTCAAATTCCCTGACGCATCAAAGGTTAGGCCAAAGCTGTCTCGCATCACCATTGGCATGGATATCAATGAAAACTGGGCACTGGAAGGCATGGCAGCCACAACAGTCAACAAGGACGAAGAAGTAACAGCCACCATGGGCGGCGTATTCTTGAAGCCTCATACCTCCGTAGCAGAAGATGTTGAACTCTTCGGTCGCATAGGGTTCAATCGCGCTCTGCTTGGAGGCTCGGCAGGCGGGGCTGTCTCAAACGTGGCGTACGGTTTTGGCATGCAAATGCAATTCACAAAAGATTACTACGGGCAAATTGATTACATGATGTATGGAAGAGGCCCAAACTCTGAGTCAACGCGAGGTTTAAGTCTTGCTCTTGGAGTTCGTTTCTAAATCAAAGCTTCTTCCTTGTTAGAAACTGCATCACAGCGCTTTCATTACGTGTCCATGTTAAGTGGATGCGCCGCGTTGCTCCGCCCCACTGTTGTGGCGACAAATTGAGATAGACGCACACGTACATGCGTGACTTCGTCTCCGCGGACCCTGCCAAGTTAGCTTCAGGAGTGCTTGCCTATTTTTCCGGACGAACGTCTCTATTGATACGGCCGTTGCGCACGACTTCATGATCCCAATTCACGCGGCTAGCGCGATGCGTTCATTGAAGCGACCGCTATCGTGAATGGCATGTCGGTCGTGGCGCGCAATGTTGCCGATTTTCAATCAGTGAAAACACAAATTTGTCTAGGTGTTGGCGGTCTCCTCGTGCTGTACTCCATTGTTTACTTGGATTACATCCAATTCAAAGCTAGGGCGATGTACTTGGCGCTGGGCATTGATCTCACAAGCAACAAGCAGTCTCTGGGCGCTAAGTTATAAAGAGTAGTCTTCTGCATCTTGCTGAAGTTAGCACGCCCGATACTATGTTTATATCGACAAGAAGCTCGCCCTCTTAACGTTGCAAAGCAGCTCGTACGGAATTGTTCGAGCGTATTGCGCAACTTCTGCAACACGAATGTGTTTCCCCCACAACTCAACTTGGCTACCCTGACCTGAGTTCTCGAGATCGGTAATGTCAACAGCGAGCATATCCATTGATATCACGCCCAATGTTTTCGTGAGCCGCCCATCAACCAACACCGAACACCCCATCGCATTCCTTGGATAGCCATCTGCATAACCCAAAGCCACAATACCTACTCTAGAGTCTCTACTAACTCGGACGGTGCAACCATATCCGACACCTTCCCCTGCTTTGACATTCTTCACATCAAAGATTTGGCTTTTCAACTCCATTACTGGCTCTAGAGAAAACGAACTACCTGGCACAGGATTAACGCCATACATTGCAATTCCTAATCTGGCCCAATCTGAAGGTGGGCCTTTTGCGCTTAAAACTCCCGCAGAATTGCAAAAGCTCAACTCACAATCGAGCCCCCTCGTCGCATTCATTAGTTTTTCAATTTGCTTGGTTGAAAAGTCATCCCCTTCAACATCTGCACAAGCAAGATGTGTCATGAAACTCACTTTTGCTACCGCCTTGGTCGCGCACAGTCGCGCTATATATTCACACGCCAAAGAACCATCCAGCCCCAAGCGATTCATCCCCGTCTCAAGCTTGAGCCACACATTAAGTCCACGCATTGCACTAGAGCATTGCTCAATCATCTCCAATTGTTCATGTCGACTTACAACAACCCAAAAACCATGATTGGCCGCTTTGCGCAACTCCTTAACGTCAAAAACGCCCTCCAACAAGAGTATGGGCTTTTGGATACCTGCCTCTCTCAACTCGAGCCCTTCTTCCAGAAATGCAACAGCAAATGCATCTGCATCCATTTCTAACTTTCTCGCGCATCGCACAGCCCCATGACCATATGCATTCGCTTTCAAAACAGCAAATGCCTTTCCGCCATGAAACGTTCGCAATTTCTTGTAATTGCTCAAGAGCGCATTTAGGTCTATCAATGCTTGGCTTGGTCGCGTCATTTCTTTGTCTCCCTTTAGATTCAGATCACATTGCGGCTATAACGTCGCATCGATAATCCCTCTTGTCTGATTTGCGTCTCCCTTCCCAGAAGCAAATCCTTCACATACCGACCTGAACCACAGGCCATCGTCCAGCCCAGCGTTCCATGCCCGATATTCAAATAGAGGTTCTGAAAGAACGTTTCCCCCACAATCGGGGGACCATCCGGAGTCATCGGGCGCAACCCCGTCCAAAATTCTGCCTTCGACAAATCCCCACCAGGAAATAACTGTTTGACCACCATCTCTAACGTTTCGCGGCGTTGCCTTGGCAACGTACGGTCTACACCTTTCAACTCGGCCATCCCACCAACACGAATCCGCCGATCAAAACGTGTAATCGCAACCTTGTATGTTTCATCTAAAACAGTAGAAATCGGTGAACTAGAAGGATCCAACACAGGCATCGTCAGTGAGTATCCCTTCACGGGATAAACAGGTACATCTACCCCAATATCCAATAGAGCTTGTCGAGAGTCCACCCCCATTGCCATCACGTAACCATCAGCGGACAACACGCCGCGCTTTCCGCCTTTTTCATACTGAACACCTGTAATCTTGTTTCCTGCATTCAACAACTTCTCGACCTTCATACCAAACTGGAAGCGAACTCCCAACGCTCGTGCCATCGTAGAAAGCTCATGCGTAAACAAACGGCAATCTCCCGTTTCGTCTTTGGGCAATCTCAACCCACCAGCAATCAGTGCGCTCGCTCCTTCAAGCCCTGGTTCAGCCCTAATCACTCCATCTCGATCCAAAAGCTCGAATGAAACTCCACACTCATGCAAAACACGGATGTCTTTTTGTGCAGCATCCACCTGAGCCTGCTCACGGAAAAGTTGTAATGTTCCCGCACATCTGTGTTCATATGAAATCCCCGTTTCTGCTCTGAGTTGTTGCAAACAATCCCTGCTGTATTCCGAAATGCGCATCATTCGTTCTTTGTTACGCGCGTAACTCGACTCGTTGCAATTTGAAATCCATTGCAACATCCAACGCAATTGAAACAAACTGCCATCCCACCTAGCACTCAGTGGCGCATGCTTTTGAAACATCCACTTCAACGCCTTCAAAGACATGCCTGGTGCTGCCCATGGCGTGGAATATCCAGGTGAGATCTGCCCTGCATTTGCGTAACTCGTCCCCGTAGCGACGTCTGGCCCCGCCTCCAGTACGATGACATCAACACCTTCTCTCGCAAGGTAATACGCAGTACATACACCTATGACCCCTCCACCCAAAACAACAACTTGCATTACTTCCCCATTCAAAGTTTGTTCAAAGACTAGGGTAAACACCCCTGCTTATTAGTTTGTATTATTTACTAAACGAAACAATAATGAGTCTAATGGGTTATTTATCGAGTTAGCCTTCGGTCATGCCCGTTCGGAGTTCTTCTGCACAACAAGTGCCTACTGCGACGCGCACCGGTCCACAGGACCGAGCTGTCGCCATCGTTTAGCAATAAAACCTCAAGGAGTGAGACTGCATGAGCAAATCTATGGATAGCTTCCAGCAAATCGTCGAGCAAGAGCAAGGGCTCAAGAAAGTCCTGAGCGCAGGGCAAATGGGCATGATTGCAATCGGAGGTGCAATCGGCACCGGCTTGTTCTTAGGAAGTGGATTGGCGATTGGTTTTGCCGGTCCAAGCGTGATCCTCAGTTACGCTGTTGGCGCGCTCATCGCCTTGATACTGATGGGGTGCCTCGCAGAGATGACCATTGTTCACCCTACCTCAGGATCTTTTGGTGCTTACGCAGAACACTACATGGGTCCGTGGGCAGGGTTCATGGTTCGCTATGCATACTGGGCATGCAATGTCTTAGCCGTTGGAACTGAAGTAACGGCCATTGGCATTTACATGAAGTTCTGGTACCCAGATATACCGAGTTGGTTCTGGATTTCATCTTTCTCTCTTGCCTTAGTGCTTATCAATGCGTTCAGCGTCAATATTTTTGGGCTCGTTGAATACTGGTTTTCTGTGATCAAGATTGTTGCCATCGTTGCATTCATCCTGATTGGTTCGTATGTTGTCTTTGGCCCCACTACAAAAATTGGTGACGTCGTTCCTGGATTTAATCACTACACCGAGCACGGAGGCTTCTTCCCACAAGGGTTATGGGGAATGTGGATAGCAGTCATCGTCTCGATATTCGGCTACCTCGGGATCGAGATGATTGCAGTAGCAGCTGGCGAAGCACACGAGCCAGAAAAAGCCATCAAGAGCGCAGTTCGCTCAACACTCATCCGCTTGGCTCTTTTTTATCTACTCACAATGGCTCTCATGCTTGCCATCGTCCCATGGACGCAAGCCGGCCATGAAGAGAGTCCATTTGTCAAAGTCATGACCGCGGTCAACATTTCTGGCGCATCAGGTGTAGTGAATTTCGTTGTCCTTATCGCTGCACTTTCCGCAATGAATAGCCAGCTCTACATCACTACACGAATGATGTTTAGTTTGTCTTGTGCAGGTTATGCGCCCAAACAGTTCGGGCGGCTTAACAAACGTGGTATCCCAATACTAGGGTTACTGCTCTCAACTGGCGGCATAGCACTGGCAACCGTTCTAAGTGTCGTTGCTCCAGAGCAATCTTTCACCCTCATGATGGCCGTCTCAATGTTTGGGGCCCTGTTTACATGGTTCATGATCTTTGTCACTCATTTCTTCTTCCGAACGAAGTGGGGCAATAAAAACTTACAAGCTTTGCCCTTTCGCATGCCTGGATTTCCATACCTGACATTCTTGGGTGGAGCGCTCATGCTGGCCATCATGGTAACCACCGCATTTACTAAGGAATTCCAAATGACATTGGTCTTTGGTATCCCTGCTTTGATCTTCCTTAGCGTTGTGTATTTTGTTTGGTATGCGAAGAAAACATCTGCCTCCAATTAAATAACTCATCGGAGAACGAGGGTTCGTAAGTTCGACCCTCGCTTGGGGCGGGAACCATGTATGTTCGGTATCGTATGTTAAACAATGAGTACTTGCCCCCTCTTGCGACGGCGCCCAGCTCTGAAGCCGCCGATTCGACAAAGTTCCTTGATGGAATATGCCTAAATCAACTTGTTTCAAGAGTCCGATGGTTTGTTCATCGGTAAATCGTGTGCTTTTTGTATTCGCAACACTCCGGAACTTGCGGGCTTACTGTCATTAACTTGGTACAGCTGACGGGGTGCAGGTCAACTCATAAGGCCACTTCTAACGCCTAATACTGAATAAGAAACTGTGCGCGACCATTGAAAAGTCCATTACCTTTTAATGTTTTATCTTGAAGATTGATTTGACTGGGTTCAAACTCAATTTGCACGCGGTTAGGCTCTCCTGCAACGGCCCTTCCTGCATAAACACCCCCAACCATTTCTCTGAAGTACATGTTAACAACCTTACTATTTACAGTCTTGACCCTTGGTGAAACTGAGATCTTATCTGAACCGGGTCCATACAAAGTCAATGTGTTATTCGTAGAGGCGCTTTCATTTTGGACAATGGCTAATATATAATCAGTATCCTTATCACATCTAAACGAAATACTCGTATTCATTAATATACCTTTCAACTCGACCCGATTATTTCCCCCGCTTACTAATGATGTGCTTGCACGAATCAGACTTGTTGGTGTTTCCATTACACACAATGCTACAGCCACACTTGGAGCAAATAGGATGTTTACCACGAGGAAGAAGAGAACGCTCGAGTGCTCCAATTGTCCCAAAGCGAAGATTTTCTGATAACTAAGCATTGTCAACGTATTCACTCTCTCAGGGCACTAACGTCCTTTGTTTTATCACGATAAGCCAGCTTTAATACAACACTAGACACAGTATCCGTCGTCTCAAGGACGAATAATCTATCATGATGCGACAATACGATGCCCAATTCCGGCATGGGCGTACCATTCACACTGCACTCACGTATACTAATATGATGCCCTCCCACATTCTTAACTAGTAAACTAAGCTTCCTCCCGTTCTGCTTATATGAAGCAGTGACTCCCTCAAAGATTCTCTCCTGCTTAGAAAGATCGGATACATAAACAGGAACTGTAATAGATATTCCAATACCAACGTTCGAACCACCGGTTTTAATATTCTCAAGTTTATCGTTCGCCTTCTTATGCTCTGGGATTAACACCTCATTGAACATAACACGATATTGACCCTCTCCTTCCATTGAATTACCAATATATCTTATTTTGAACGTGGCGCTATCACCCGGCATGACTCTCAATGCTGGTGGAAAAATCTCCAAGTCATTACTAGGTGCGGTTGTGATCTGTCCAGATCTATCCATATCCCACGAAAGGCCTTTGCTTGTAACGAAGATTTCTTGGTTGCGATCATTAAATACAGAGAACGCAGTCACACTTTTGAAGCCTCTTGCAACATCGAGTTCGCCAAAGACCTTATCAATCCCCAAGGCCGGGCATACGGAACAAAAACTACACAACATTAACCCAGCAACTTGATGCTTCCAAAACATTTTATATATTCCTAAAGAGTTATTACTTCCCGAATAGTCATGGGCACTTCCCTAATAGCATAGCAATGTAGGTACTCTGGCGCTGTATTGCGTCTTCAACTCTATGCCGAATGGCAATTGAATTAGACATCTTGATCGGTCTCCAGGTGTAGTTACAGAAACCGAAGTAACCTCGTGCGGCAAGTCCTCAACGTAAACTTCACCATTCTCGAGGACATATGCCGGATCACCAATGTTGAGAACAGATCCAATTGGAACAGCATCTCCACTTTTATAGATCAACCTTAACCAACCTTGTCTTACGTTTCTAACCTCGGGCTCCCAATATGTTGCAGTCCACGTATCTGGATTTCTCCCGACTAGTAAACTAGGCAATTTAATATTAGTTGGAAGCTCCTCAGCAGCGACCTTTAAGAGTGGGGTTACACCTGGCCCGTACGCCGAGACAGCTGCATACCCATCATGATCAGTCACAGACTTTATATTGCCATTATTGTCTTCTACAGTCTTGTTACTCAGTCCACTCAGACGAAAAACTGCAACCCCACTTTCAACAGTTCGAGTCGGAACAACATGACTGTTCAACATGACCAGGCCACCAGTCTCATTCATACCCATGGAATAACTTCCGTCATTTCTAACCCGTACATTTGCTTGATAGACCCCATACCATGGACGATAATTTGCAGAACCACTGAAGCTTGCCTTAGACTCCTTGAAGGGCTGTTGTATGACATCCGCCCCCATTGAATATTGCATCTCATTACTAATGGCACGTGTATAGGATGTAGAAAGAGAATCCGTCCTACTATGATTATCCGTACCATTCATGTTAATACTACTCAATAGATGGGCCCCATCTAAGGGAATCGTAACCATTAACCCGAACACTAATGACTTATCATTTTCTGTACGCTGCTTTGTTCCATATATAGAGATATCCCACCGTCTTAGGGACCCCAAACTCCAATTAAATCCAATACTAGAAGACACAGGGCGCGAGTCGATTGACGATGATGTCAGAAATGACAAACGACCAATCCTACCAGCCTGAAACTGAAGACTATGTCTGAGATTCTTGCATACGTTCTCACCTCCAATGGATGAGTTAGATATTGAGCAACTCTGCTGCGTATAACCGCTATACCAACTCACGCGGTCTGTATGTAGATCGACACCCCAATATGTGCTTCTCTTGGGCTTGTTAGAATTAACCCCCAAGAACCGCCCCTCACCACTACTTATTGCTAGCCATGGTGTGGGAATAAAGTCAAGAGCAAGTCCACCCCCATGAGAAGATTTCCCTATTGTTGTCGTGAGCTCACTTGTTAGGTATTTATTAATCCCATATCGATAGAGAAATCCTGTTCCAATATTGTCCAGCCCAGATAGGGTAAGCTTATTAACGTCCGCATTATTTCTTATCTTCCCTAGAAAGACCTTCCAATCCGCTTCGCCGCTAGCTAACAATCGTGGAGTTATCGGCATAAATTCATTCCACGACCTAACTTCACGTCCCGAATCATCAACCAGTGTTATTGCATATTGGCCATTACCAGAAGAGCCAGACGTAAGCTCCGAGAGCGGTAAGTTAAAATGACCCGCAGAAATTGGGACTTCTTTTATCAGAACCCCCTTGACACGAATTTGAATCCTGCCAGGAACATCTGCAAATCCTTGCATCGATCTAACCTCATTCAAAGGACGATTAGTTCTGTCAGACTCCAATACTAATCCATACAATGTTGTCGAAACTCCAATGTTGTTGATTATATTTAGTCCGAACCTCGCCGAGACACTCTTTTCTGGAAAATTCCGCCTCCAGCTTGCATCTCGCAAATATCCCTGAAACTGTCCATTTACTGCGGATGCATACCCATCTACCATAAACAGACCAAAAGGTGAATATCTTTTTCCACTCAATCCCAGAGTCATGCTAGTCATCTTCGTTTGCTCAAACCAAAATCCTGTTTCATGCTGTAAGGCAAACAAGCTCATTGGAGGACCAACGGGAACCAGAGACGATTCATAGGGTATGGATGCCCCTTCCTGCGGCGTCCGCTCATAGTCGAGCTGGGTTACTTGCGCTTTCACCATATTCTGACCGCCAAACCTCTCCATTCTTACTTTCGTTTTCCAAAATGGGCGGCCGTCACAAATCAAATTGTCAGATAGCTTCTGAAGTCTTACACGCTCGAAAAATGAGCCTTCTAAATACAGCGTCTTATCTTCAGGATGAACACATATCTCATATATACCCACAAGGGATTCATTAAGGTAGACTAGTGTGTCGCTACCGTGCAGCGTCTCTCGAGCAAATGCTCTTTGGAAGAAAACTAAAGAGAACAGTGTAAGCTGTATTGCTAAAAGCACATTCGACAACACCCTTCTTTGTGTCGGCTCTTTCAAATTGGCAGTAATGCTTATTAATAATCAATCGTGACTCTTGCTGTTCCTGTAAACGCCCCCCCCACTGGCTTACCGACCTTGGCCGAAGGAACTCCATTGTAAAAAGTGGGCCTCCACGTAACATTCACGATATAGTCAGGCCCACTTTGATTATCGGCAAGAAACGCCTGCGTGTAAGGGGACAAATTCCCAGCGTAATCGCTATAGCTCCAAGGCTTGCTAATTCCATTCACCGACACCTGCTCGTATTCAAGCATGGTTAGCCCTGCAAAGAATGGGACAGCGGGCGTTGAAGAGTCTACCAAGCGCTGTGCAGCCAACCAGTTAGAATTCCAGAGATCCGAGCCAGCAGCCGGCGCCACCAGAATTCTCATTATTGTTGCTGGTGAACTACAAGAAACGGTTGTAGTAACCTGCAAAGATGGGCTTGTGACCCTATTGACCGCGTTAACACCAGCTATGCTAATGCCATTAGAACCCAAGTAATCTTTTAAAGTCAGATCTGGATTCGATGCAGGGGGCAATTGAACTGTACTCTTCGAGTTCGCCACTCTACAGACAGGAGCGGTCACTGCTAATGAAAAGATAACGTCAGCAGTCGCGTTCGTGGCCATGGCATTGTTTACAAAACATTCGCTCACCAACCAAATTACGAGTACGGGGATTTTCACTTTTGGAAATGTCAGCATTGTATGCTCTTTAGTTAACTTTTAGAATTTCTGAATCCAATATAGCACGTATTTTGTCTACAGTTCTCGGACTTGTCTGGAAAAAAGCGTGTTTTGCGGCTGGTTGGCATTCCCCAAAACTTCTGAAACACTCCCCGCATGCAGAGGAGACCAGGGTCCGTATATTGATGACAGATAAGTCTATTGGGATGATAGAACTGACAGGCCCACGGCTCCTTCGAACCGGAGGCCTGTTCTTTCAGAACATTGTTGTTAGTGCAACATTCAATCTCTTCTCTATTCCGTAATTGGCAGCTGTTGGATTCATCAACGTGCGTTTTCCGTAGGCATACTCAACGCCAAGTTCTGTATTTTTAGCCACATTGGAAATTAAGTTGACATGCATTTGTGAAAGCTTCTTGTTGCTCTCATCTGCAATAGCGTTAGGGTTATTTGTGAAGTTCACAACCGAATAAGCCAAATTAGAGCGTTGCGTTCCTGACCAGTTATGCGTGTACCCAACGTGTGATCCGTGCGATTTGAAAAGACTGATTCCGTTATTGGTCAACACAGCCCCTTGGAACAAAGAGCCCCACGCGTAACGCCCACCACCATTACCTGTAAATGCCCCATACACAAACTTACCAGTAGGAACAACCGTGGATCCGCTCAAACCAGCCTGGTAACCACGCGCACTATGTGTCACGCCACTGTTATCCGTGGTGTTGTAACCGACAGAGGCCATACGTGCAGAGACATGTCCCCAATCACCAGACTTGTTCCAGCGCGCTGTGACATCCACCCCCTTATCAAAGTCTGCGCCCGAAGCTCCTCTCGTGTAACTCCCCCCGTTTTCGACTGCGAAGCTCAACTGCGAGGCTGGAAGATTGACCGTGTATCTGACCTGCGCTTGCCTCGGTGCGGCGGCAGTTAAAGAAGGATTAAACTGAACCGTCTCCGGCAAACCAGCCAAGTCTTCATAGTTTGACCATGTCTGTCCAACCAACCAATTTTGAAGCTCGACATAAGCATGGCGAATCCGTAAACCTGTCCCGTTGTTGGCATATCGCCCTGGCTGACTTCCCTCCGCTGTCGTGCCGTTGAAATCACCTTCTAATTTGAAGCCAACAGCCCCCCCTGCCAATTTGCCATCAAAACCGAATCTTGAGGTTCGCGCCGTCAGGTAGGTGCCTCCACGCTTTTCAGGACCAGCCGCTCCATCTAACGGCTGAGTTTGGAGAAAGCTTGCCCAATCCCCCCCGAGACCTGTGTTGCTGCTCCCAAAATCGTGGGTACCATCAAATCGAACAAACCCATAGAACTTGATGTTGTTCTCACTCTGCACTGCCCCCCCTTCATTTGCATACGCAACCAAAGGAAATACCAAACCTGTTGCCACTAAGGCTGAACAAAATCTCTTCATGTCATGCTTCTCCTCAAAAAGTGGATTGAAAATACTTTCTCTTAGAACTCCCAATGTTCATCAACAAATACGAGTTCAAAAAAGACAGCCAGAGAGAGCATAACGAATGCTTTTAAATACGCTATTCGTAATCAATGCTACTTTCTAGGTATTTACGCGAGCCCAAACAGCAACTCACCGACATGTAATCTTTTGGCAATCAAACAACTCGGGTTATCGAGAGATCCAAATCAATAAGTAGTATTTAATAATTTACTCATAAAGTTTTATGAGGTAAATGTTATGAATATTGTCTGTCTTGGTGGCGGGCCTGCTGGTTTGTATTTCGGTTTGTTGATGAAGCTTCGTCATCCGCAGCACGACATTACCGTGGTCGAACGAAACCACCCGTACGACACCTTCGGCTGGGGTGTCGTTTTCTCAGATGCAACGATGGAAAACATGCGTGTCTGGGACACAACGACTGCGGCTGAGATTCAGCACGCGTTCAATCATTGGGATGACATCGAGCTACGATTCAAAGGCAAAACCCTGCGCTCCAGCGGACATGGCTTCGTCGGCATTGGTCGCAAGAAGTTGCTCAACATCTTGCAGAAACGTTGCGAACAACTGGGCGTTAAATTGGTTTTCGAGACCGAAGCCAATTCGGATAACGATTACCCCGACGCAGATCTCATCATCGCAAGTGATGGCATCAATTCGAAAGTCCGTGATCTACACGTTGATGTCTTCAAGCCCGACATCGTCACGCGCCCCAATCGCTATATCTGGCTCGGCACTAATCGCCTTTTTGACGCATTCACTTTCGATTTTCAGAAAACCGAACACGGCTGGTTTCAAGCGCACATCTACAAGTTCGACAACGACACCACCACATTCATTGTGGAGTGTCCCGAGCATGTTTGGCTCGCTCACGGTTTAGACAAGGCTGACTCAGCAGAGTCCATCGCATTTTGCGAAAAACTCTTCGCAGAATCATTGCAAGGTGCCCCTTTGATGACCAATGCTCGCCATCTTCGCGGTTCAGCTTGGTTGAATTTCCAACGCGTTGTCTGCGAACAGTGGTGGTTAAAAAATCAGAACGGTAGCCACGTTGTCTTAATGGGTGATGCCGTTCATACAGCCCACTTTGCCATTGGTTCAGGAACCAAACTCGCCTTCGAAGATGCCATAGAGCTAACCCGCCAATTTGATCAGTACGGTCACAACGCCTCGCAAATCACTAACGTGCTTAACTCATATCAAGAGGCACGTCGAATTGAAACTCTACGCCTCCAAAATGCTGCATGGAACGCCATGGAATGGTTCGAGGTTTGTGACGCTCGTTACTGCGAACAATTCGAACCCGAACAATTCATGTACTCCATGCTCACGCGAAGCCAACGTATCAGTCATGAGAATTTACGCCTACGAGACAAGACGTGGCTTGAGAACTATGAGACATGGTTTGCAAAAAAAGCAAATGCACAAACCGATGCTCCAATCCCTCCAATGTTCACGCCATACCAAGTGCGTTCCGTAGCATTGAAGAATCGCGTTGTTGTTTCCCCTATGGCGCAGTATTCCGCGGTTGATGGCATACCTGGTGACTATCACCTCGTACACCTCGGCTCGCGTGCACTAGGCGGTGCGGGTCTGGTAATGGTTGAGATGACGGCCCCATGTCCAGAAGGTCGCATCACACCCTATTGCCCCGGCCTTTGGAATGGCGTCCAACAACAGGCCTTTACCCGCATCGTATCTTGGATACATCAAAACAGTGATGCCAAGATTGGTATTCAACTCGGGCACGCAGGACCCAAGGGCAGCACCAACCGCCCTTGGGAAGGCAAAGGCGCTAACCATCCTCTCGAAGACCACAACTGGCCTTTGTGCTCTGCTTCTACTGAGCCCTATATGCCCAACGGCACTGCACCCGTCGCACTCACGCATGCAGGTCTGGAAGAAATCAAGAATGAATTTGTTCAAGCGACATGCCGAGCAGCTAACGCAGGCTTTGACTGGCTTGAGTTGCATTGTGCACATGGATACCTACTTTCTGCCTTCATTTCCCCGCTCACGAATAAACGCACCGATGCGTATGGGGGCTGTCTAGAAAATCGTTTGCGTTGGCCTCTTGAGATTTTCAAGGCCATGCGCGCTGCTTGGCCTAAGCACCTTCCTATGAGCATTCGCATTTCCGCTCACGATTGGGTTGATGGAGGTATCACACCTACTGATGCCGTCGAAATCGCTAAGGCTTTTAAGGCAGCAGGCGCAGACATGATTGACTGCTCATCTGGACAAGTGAGCGTGCAAGAAAAACCTATCTATGGTCGCATGTTCCAAACTCCCTTTGCAGATCAAATCCGCCAAGAAGCGGGAATCGCCACCATCGCTGTAGGTGCCATCAGCGAAGCTGATCACGTCAACAGCATCATCGCCGCAGGGCGTGCAGATCTATGCGCCATTGCGCGCCCGCATTTGGCCAATCCTGCATGGACGCTATCTGAGGCCGCTCGTGTTGGGTACACCAACATCGCTTGGCATAAGCCTTACCTCTCCGCGAAGCGTCAACTCGAAGCTAACTTTGAACGTGCAGCAACTCAATCTAACGCTCAAAAGAAATGACGATATCTATTGACTTATCCCATCAACACATCGTCATCACCGGTGCCGCCCGCGGCATCGGTGCCGCTATTGCACACCTACTTGCAACGGCTGATGCAAATTTGACCTTAGTGGGCAGAAACAAAGAAGCACTCCATGCAATGGCAAACGACCTACCAGGACATGGCCGCAAGTTTGTTCAGTCGATGGATATCGCCGATTTGCAACAAGTGAAAAAAGGACTTTCAGAAGCAATCCAAGCCATTGGCCCCATTCATGTTCTTGTTAACAACGCGGGCCAAGCAAAAAGCAGCTCCATTGACCAAACCAGTCCTGATTTATGGAACCAAATGCTAGCCGTGAATCTCACGGGTACGTTCAATTGCATACACGCTGCAATTCCATCTCTTCGAACAACCGGGTCAGCTCTCACCCCCTCCCGGATCATTAATATCGCCAGCACTTCTGGATTGCAAGGCTACACACACGTCAGCGCCTACACAGCCGCAAAACATGGCGTCGTTGGATTGACGCGATCTCTCGCACTTGAACTGGCAAAAAATCACATCACCGTAAATGCTGTTTGTCCAGGCTATACAGAAACAGCGATCGCCGCACAGGCCATTGAGGACATCGTTCGAAATACGGACAAAACGGCTCAACAAGCATTTAGCTTACTCACGCGTCGCAATCCCCAACAACGCATGATTCGCCCTGAAGAAGTGGCTTCATGTGTTCTCTGGCTTTGCCAAGCCGAATCTCGAAGCATTAACGGACAAGCCATTGCCGTTGATGGCGGCGAGTCTGTTGGTTAAACACGCATCGTTCACCAAAGACACTTCATGAAGCACCTACCTGGACAACCTCACTCTTTGCCACGTCATCGACTTTCCCTCTTTGACTACAAAGCACAACACTTTGATTTTTCTTGGCTAGATCGTGTCGCCACCATCACTCTGAATCGCCCAGAGCGTAAGAACCCCATCTCGTTTGACTCGTACGCAGAACTTCGCGACTTATTTAACTCCATGTGCCTCGCAGATGATGTTGATGCCATCGTCTTGAGCGGAGCTGGAGAGAACTTCAGTTCCGGCGGTGATGTACATGAAATCATCGGCCCACTCACCAAATTCGATATGCCGGGCCTACTTGCGTTCACGCGCATGACCGGTGATGTGATCAAAGCCATGCGCGCATGTCCACAACCTATCATCGCAGCAGTTGATGGCGTCAGTGCAGGCGCAGGCGCCATGCTTGCGTTAGGTTCTGATCTGCGCTTCGGCACAGCACGCAGCAAAACTTTCTTTCTCTTCAATCGCGTCGGCCTCGCAGGCTGCGATATGGGGGCATGCACCCTTCTGCCTCGAACCATCGGGCAAGGGCGAGCCAGTGAACTCCTATTCACTGGTCGTGCCTTAAAAGGCGATGAAGCCCAGCAATGGGGATTCTTTAATCGATTGTGCGAACCAGATGTCTTGCTTGAACAGGCACAGCAATTCGCAGTCGGGCTCGCCAGTGGCCCCACTTTTGCAAACGGCATGACAAAGAAAATGCTTAAGCAAGAGTGGAATATGGGCATCGATGAGGCAATCGAGGCCGAAGCTCAGGCTCAGGCCATCTGCATGATGACCAATGATTTTCACCGCGCGTACAACGCCTTTGTCGCCAAAAGCACACCCGTCTTCAAGGGAGACTGATTGTGAGTGCTGTAACACATACAACCTCCGCTTCATGGCAACAAGCGTTGCAGTGGCCATTTTTTGATCAGACACATAGAACATTGCACTCGCAGTTGCATGCCTGGGGACATAAACATTTGCTCAATGTGTCGCATGAGGATACTACCGTTGACAACGCTTGTAAGCAGCTGGTTCAAGTACTTGGACAAGATGGTTGGCTACGTCATGCTGTCGCAGGTACGCAATATGGCGGCATTGCCAATTCAATAGATACACGCAGCGTTTGTTTGACACGCGAAATTCTTGCGTGGCACCACGGATTGGCAGACTTCGCTTTTGCCATGCAAGGTCTAGGCTCTGGCGCAATTAGCTTATTTGGCACAGATGAACAAAAAGAACGTTACTTACCTCGCGTCACGAATGGCAACGCCATCGCCGCATTTGCCCTAAGCGAACCTCTAGCAGGTTCCGACGTGGCCGCCATGCAATGTCAGGCACACATCCAAGCCGATCACTACGTTCTCAATGGCGAAAAAACTTGGATATCTAATGGCGGCATAGCCGATTTCTATGTGCTGTTTGCTCGCACTAATGAAGCCCCTGGCTCTCGCGGTATCAGTGCATTCATTATTGATGCTCATACGCCCGGCTTTTCTACCGCCGAACGCATAGATGTAATAGCCCCACATCCATTAGCCCATTTGAAGTTAGACAACGTCTGCATCCCAATCTCGCAACGCTTAGGTGAATCTGGCCAAGGCTTCAAAGTTGCCATGGCGACCTTGGATGTCTTTCGCACTTCCGTTGCTGCCGCCGCGCTTGGCTTTGCTCAACGGGCTCTTGATGAGTCACTGCAATGGGCGAAAAACCGACAAATGTTCGGAACTAACTTGGCCTCGTTTCAACTAAGCCAAGCCAAGCTTGCTGATATGGCCATGCAAATTGACGCGGCTCGCCTCATGACATATCGCGCAGCTTGGATGCGCGATCAAGGTCAGCGCATCACTAGAGACGCTGCCATGGCCAAATTCACGGCCACCGAAAACGCTCAACACGTCATTGACATGGCCGTCCAATTACATGGGGGCATGGGGGTGAAAAAAGGCTGCATCGTTGAATCCCTTTATCGGGAAATTCGTGCCCTGCGCATCTACGAAGGTGCAAGCGAAGTGCAACAACTCATCATCGCGCGCGAATTGCTCAAAGAAAGTGATTGAACCACCATGTGTATCAACAACCTTCTCCCCTCCTCGCATGTCGACACATTTGCCCGCGATCGACTCCCGCCCAAGGAACAATGGCCTCTCTTTATCTTTGATCGTCCAGAAATTCAATACGCCGAACAGCTCAATGTCGCCAGCGAACTAGTTGATCGTCATGTTATTGCCGGGAACGGAAAATTGCCCGCACTTCACGGACAAAGTCCCCTCGGTCCATTCACGTGGACTTACGAACAACTGCAACAAAAAGTAGACCGCATCGCCCATGTCTTAGTCTCCGACATGGGTTTAGTAAGCGGCAACCGCCTGTTACTGCGTGGCGCAAACTCCCCCATGACCGCCGCTTGTTGGCTCGCCGGCATCAAGGCTGGATTAGTTTTGGTTCCCACCATGCCTTTGTTACGTTCTGCAGAACTGCAGAAAATCATAGACAAAGCACAAATCACTGCCGCACTTTGTGCCGCCTCATTGGCAGATGAGCTAGATCATTGCTTAGATCCTCTCCACCCGCACAACACTCCGTCATTGCAGAAAATTCTGCATTTTGGTGGTACGTCCTCAAATACATGTTTAGAAGAAAGAATGTTTCGCCACAATGCGGATTTCCAAGCATGCACAACCAGCCGAGATGATGTTTGCTTGATCGCTTTTACAAGCGGAACCACGGGAGTTCCCAAAGGCACGATGCACTTCCATCGCGACATCTTGGCAATGTGCGATTTGTTTCCACGTCACTTCTTAGAAATGACGTCCCGAGACATAGTGTGCGGTACACCTCCATTAGCTTTCACGTTCGGTCTAGGTGGACTCTTAACATTTCCCCTACGCTATGGCGCCTCTTCTATTTTGATAGAAAAATACACACCTCTGTCACTTCTAGAAACGATCTCGCAATACCGCGCAACTCAGTGCTACACAGCTCCTACTTTCTACCGCCAGATGGCACAAATTGCTCCGCAGTTTGACTTGAGCTGCTTGCACCACCCAATCTCTGCCGGAGAGGCGCTACCAGATGCAACAAGAGAGCTGTGGAAAAAAAGTACAGGCCAAGAAATCACTGACGGTATTGGCGGCACAGAAATGATTCACATCTACATCGCATCCGCAGGGAAACACGTCAAGCCCGGTTGTCTCGGCTACACAGTCCCGGGTTATCAAACGCAAATTGTTGATGACCAAATGAATCCTCTACCCCCTGGTGTCCCTGGTCGGTTAGCCGTTCGTGGACCTACGGGGTGTCGGTACCTCGATGACACCAGGCAACAGGACTACGTAAAAAATGGCTGGAATCTACCAGGTGACACCTTCATCATGGATGAACAAGGCTACTTTCGCTATCTAGCGCGCAACGACGACATGATCGTCTCCGCCGGCTACAACATTGCAAGTCCTGAAGTCGAGAATGCACTCCTAGAGCACCCTGCCATCTCTGAGTGTGGCGTAATTGGAACGCCCGACGAAGATCGCGGCCAAATTGTCACTGCCTTTGTTGTACTAAAAGAGGGATACGTTGGCTCTACACAAATGGAAATGGCTTTGCAGCAATTCGTTAAAGACAACTTTGCACCATATAAATACCCTCGGAAAATCATTTTCGTTAACCAACTCCCCCGTACCGAAACAGGTAAGGTTCAGCGCTTCAAATTACAACAACTTGCTTAAGGAATAACACATGTGGAACGTACTTCAACCCGATGGATGGCTACCTCCTAAAGGTTACGTCAACGGCATCCAGACTCGTGGACAACAAATATTTGTCGCGGGCATGATTGGATGGAATGGTGACTGCCAATTCGAAACCGACGATTTCGTAGAGCAATGTCGCCAAGCCCTGCGAAACATCGTCCAGACCCTAGCTTGCGCCAATGCAGGACCACAGCACTTAGTACGAATGACTTGGTATGTCAAAAATAAAGCCGAATATCTCGAGCACTCACGTGCGCTCGGGAAAGCTTATCAGGACGTCATTGGACGTCATTTCCCTGTGATGACTCTCGTTCAAGTCGCCGACCTACTTGAAGATCGGGCCAAGATTGAAATTGAAGCCACAGCCGTCGTGCCTGAGTAAAGTTGTCTCCTCTACTCCCCGCCATGGGAGCTTAATGCTCCCCTTTAGCACCTGACATGAGCACCTTCGTCAATGAACTCTTCAAGTCTTTTTCGTTTGTTGCTTTTGTCCGCTATTTGGGGAGCATCTTTTTTATTCATGCGCATCGGCGCCCCTGTTCTGGGGCCCACTCTGTTGATATTTTGTCGTGTCGGTCTTGCCGCTCTTTTTCTATTCGCAATCAGTACTTACAGCAAACAAAACTTATTTGTTTCTTTGCACTGGAAACACTATTTGATCCTTGGCTTGTTCAATTCAGCCATCCCCTTTCTTCTTTTCGCCTACGCTGCTAAAACAGTTAGCGCGTCGCTTCTATCCATCCTTAATGCAACAGCCCCCATCTGGGCCGCAGTCATCAGTGCGCTCTGGTTCAGATCGCCGCTTACCATTAAAGCCACCTTAGGAATGACCTTAGGGCTCGTTGGTGTTGGCATACTTGCGGGTGTTGAAGCGCTCACCTTGCAAGAAAACGGGACTATTGCAATCGCCGCAGGATTGGCTGCAGCAATGTCATACGGGATTGCCACAACTTACGCAAAAACAGCGAAATCAGTTGCCCCATTTGCAAACGCACATGGCAGCATGTGGGGCGCCACACTACTTCTAGCCCCCCTCACGTGGCTATCTGCACCTGTGATGGATCTTCCCCCTCTACGCATTGTCCTTTCTGTCGCAATTCTGGGCATTGTCTGTAGTGGCATTGCCTACCTTCTTTATTTCCGTCTGATATCCGATGTCGGAGCAACATCTGCTCTCACCGTCACATTTCTAATCCCTGTATTTGGTATTCTGTGGGGTTGGTTGTTTCTCGGGGAAAATATCGGCCTGCATACCGTTATGGGTGGTGCTGTGATCCTCATCGGTACTGCTCTAGTCACCAACTTCTCCATTAAGACTCTTTTTGAAACTCCGCGTCTCCCAACCATCTAGCAATTCCGAGCAATACTTTCTATTACTTCTCTCCTGCGTCCGTCTGTCATAGATGACACAATAGATACAATTTTGAGATTGGAGTAGAAATGAGTTTTTATGTTATCGACGACCATCCCATGATGCGTCAAGCCATTGCTATGTTGTTGCGTCGCGTATTTTCGGCAACAACAGTTGTTGAGCTCGGAAAACTCAGCGAGCTAGCCGCCGCCGTGATCAAACATGGCGAACCGAAACTTTTTGTATTAGATTTGTTACTACCAGGAGTCAAAGATACAAACGCAGTAAGAGAAATCAAGACGATGTTTCCCGATGTGCCACTGGCAGTGATGTCCTCAATGGCCGCAGGTGACGCCCAAGAGTCGTGCATATCGGCCGGTGCTGATCTCTATATCGAAAAATCCACATCTGTTAATGAGATCTCGGCTGCCATTTCTAATTTGTTTATGAGCAAACATGATGAGGGAACTAGCCGTTCTTCTGAAGAAGTAAAGCTCTCTAAACGTCAAAAGCAACTCATAGGTATGCTTGATCGTGGCCTAAGCAATCGCGACATCGCAGCTGAGTTGGACATCAGCGAACACACAGTTAAAGTCCACCTCTGGCGCTTATTCCGCCGATTAGATGTAAAAAGCCGTACTCAAACATTGCACTACGCTCGACTCAACGGCTTGTTGTGAACTTTTCGTTTCGGGCTTGCCATTTATCGACCATACCGCTCCGTACACGCTGCATTGAATCGCCCCGTGTCTTGAACAGGCGCCGACCTTTGAGGAGATAGAGCTATGAGCAATTCAAATCGTTTTCCCCCGAAGTTCGTAAGCGCGCTGCTCGCATGTTGCAAGACCACCGTGGCGAATACTCGTCCACATTGACCTGCCCCCTCTAGCCGTACCACTGAATTAGAAGTTAGTCCGAGGTGTCAAGGTTATTCCAAAACTTGATGGTTTGTATTTGCAGCAGCATTTGAATTAGTCCTATGCTGCTGCGCGAATTGAGCCGGTGGTATCCGACCCAAGCTGCTGTGTGGCCTGACCTCGTTGTAGTCCCTGCGTGTTGAATTGCATCCAAATCTGACCCGGGATTTGCATCGAATATTGACCCACCCGATTTGAGCTTTTTAGAGCTCCTGTTTTGATTTTCTCTGTTTTTCCTCCTTTTTGCTTTGAGTCGAACTGTTCCTGAACCGGTAGCTTTCGTTCTCCAACCAGGCGTTGAGGGCATCCAAGTTTTCAAACACGGGTGCGACTTGCCACAACCGATGCCTAGAGTCCTGAACGTTCTTCTCGATTTGGCCTTTCTCCCAACCCGATGCTGGGTTGCAGAACTCAGCCTCGAAGACGAAGTGATTGACCATGACTTGGAAGCGCATGTTCACGTCCCGAGCCTTGCCCTTTTTGATCTTGTCGACAGCCGTTTTCATGTTGTCGAAGATGCCCCTCTGGGGTACACCACCAAGCACCCGGAATGCATGGTTATGCGCGTCGAAGAGCATTTCGTGGGTTTGCAGAGGGTAGGCCCGCAACAGAAATGCCCGGCTGTGCGCCAACTTGAATTGAGCCACCTGCAACTTCGTGCGTTCACCGCCAATCACAGCCCAGTCTTCGCTCCAGTCGAACTGGAATGCCTCGCCAGGTGCAAATGTGAGAGGCACAAATGCCCCGCGCCCAGTTGTCTTGGTGGCTTCGTGTTGGTTTTGACGCCAATTACGAGCAAAGGCAGCGACTCGGTCATACGAGCCCTCAAACCCCAAGACCACCAGATCATTGAAGAGTTGGCGGCTGTTTCGCCGTTGTTTGCGGCCTTTCTTGGCCTCGTTCTTAAGCCAGCCCTCTAACTTTGGGGCAAAGGCATCGAGCTTATTGGCAACGGTGCGTGCCGGATATTTAGGCTCGACCACGCCATTGGTGAGGTACTTGCGCACGGTGTTGCGCGATAAACCCGCTCGTCGGGATATTTCCCGAATGCTCATTCCATCTCTCAGGTGCCACCGCCTGATCACACTTAATAACGCCACGTTGATCACTCCTGTGTCTCCTGCTCA
>Ga0228699_1000031_pt1 | contig 145592 bp, 130 predicted proteins | sample McNCre217_Aug_MG_FD_178016 | JGI IMG/M metagenome (GOLD analysis project Ga0228699, IMG submission 178016) | Freshwater microbial communities from McNutts Creek, Athens, Georgia, United States - 2-17_Aug_MG | ecosystem: Environmental > Aquatic > Freshwater > Creek | place: USA: Georgia... | reverse complement strand
ATCGGTTACATCAAGCAGTAATCCACAGGCATCAACGGTGTGGGTATATCTTTCTCGCCCAAGGCCTCGCGCACGCTAATTTCAATGCTTCTACAAATGGCATCTAGCGGCAAGTCGTTGGGTTCGGTGCCAAATGGTTCTTCAATTTCATCGCCTAAAGCATCTAAGCCAAAGAAGGTATACGCCACGATGGCCACCACCAAAGGAGTCATGAACGTCAGCGTGTCTACCAGTCCAAACGGCAGCAAAAAACAATACACATAGGCCGTGCGGTGCAGCAGCAATGTGTACGAAAAGGGCACAGGGGTGTTGCTGATGCGCTCACATGAGGCCGCGGCGCTCACCATGGCTGACAAGGTGTTGTCCATTTGCGCCACCGCTTGTGCATCCACTTGATGAGCACGCTGACAGGCACTCAAATCGGCCCCCATGTTCAACATCAGCGCAGCATATCGATTTGAGCTGCGAGATATCGCATGCCACTCTTGCACAGAAAGTAGGGCTTGAACATCGGCGGTGTTTGCATCACCACGCAACTGCAAGCGCAATGCATGACAAAACGCAGCCGCACGATGCAACATGCGTTGACGCACATCTGGTTCACCCGAAATCGGCGGCGCAATCAAATGCAGACATTGACGGTTGAGGTTGTGACACCGCAAAACCAATTCGCCCCAAAGTTTTCTGGCTTCCCAATAACGGTCATACGCTGCGGTATTGCGAAATCCTAAAAAGATCGCCAGCGGTAACCCGATCAAAGAAAAAGGAATCGCTGTCAGCGTGACTTTGAAATGAAACAGCATGCCGTGGGTGACTGTGACCACCGTCGCCAATGCAATGTTGAACAGCAACACATGACTGATGCGCGGCATGATGGAGCCGCGCATGACAAAAAACAGCTTATAGGGTGAAGGGCGATTACGAATAATCATGCGCTTACATCTGTCCGGTTTTCAAATACCTGCTGTGCCAGCTCAGAGCCTCGTCCATGAGGTGTGGTGTGTGCAACCCCGGCGCACCGCGATGCGCGCGTTCGATGTAATCAAGCAATTGCGGCCGAAACTTGGGGTGAGCCACGCGATTGACAATCAGCTCCGCGCGTTGACGCGGCGCGAGTCCACGCAAATCTGCCAAGCCTTGCTCACTGACGAGAATTTGCACATCGTGTTCGGTGTGGTCGTGGTGAGAAACCATGGGGACGATGCAAGAAATGTTGCCATCCTTGGCGACTGACGGTGTCATGAAGAATGACAGATACGCATTGCGTGCAAAGTCTCCAGACCCTCCAATGCCGTTCATGATGCTTGAGCCCATGATGTGGGTGGAATTGACATTGCCATAAATATCGGCCTCGATCATCGCGTTCATGGCAATCACGCCCAAGCGACGAACCAACTCGGGATGGTTGCTGATTTCTTGCGGGCGCAACACGATGCGTGAGCGGTAGAAATCAATGTTGCCATTCAACTCGGCCGTTCCTTCTGGGCTCAGTGAGAGCGCCGTGGCCGAAGCAAACGCTAATTTTCCTGAGCGCAGCATGTCGAGCATGCCGTCTTGCAATACCTCTGTGTAGGCAGTGAGGTTTTCAAATGGCCCTTTGTTCAAACCACCGAGCACGGCATTGGCAATGTTGCCCACGCCCGATTGCAAAGGTAACAGCTCTTTGGGTAAGCGCCCGACTTTGACTTCGTGCTGCAAGAACTCAATGATGTGTCCTGCAATTTGCTCTGACACCTCATCGGGTGCAGCAAATGCTGAATTGCGGTCGGGGTGATCAGTCATCACAACCGCCATGACCTTGGCAGGATCACAGTGCAGGTAAGCGTCGCCAATACGGTCATTCGTGCGCACCAATGGAATGGGTTGGCGATGCGGCGGCAATTGGGTGCCGTAGTAAATGTCATGCATACCTTCCAACGCTGGGTTTTGGCGCTGGTTAACTTCCAAGATGATGTGATCGGCTTGGTCCAACCAAGTCTTGTTATTTCCCACAGAAGTGGACGGTATCAAACGACCATCTGGCAACACACCCACCACTTCCACCACACATACGTCTAACTTACCCAAAAAGCCAAACCAAGCAGACTGAGCGACATGCGACAAATGCATGTCGGTGTACAACATGCGCCCCTCATTGATGAGTTTGCGACAGGTGGGGTCAGATTGGTAGGGCAGGCGCATTTCAATGCCATTTGCTTTAGCCAACGCACCATCTAACTCAGGGGCGGTTGAAGCACCCGTCCACAAGCCAATCCTCGCTTGCGTTTGACCTGATGCATGCAACGCTGCCAATCGGTCCGCGAGGGCTTGGGGAACCGCTTTGGGGTAGCCAGCGCCAGTAAAACCACTCATTCCTACGTTAGCGCCAATAGGAATCAACGCCGCCGCCTCTGTGGCTGACATCACCTTAGCAAGCAATTCAGGGTTACGTATACGGTTAGCCAAGGTCATTCTCAACGACTCCAAAAGTTTCTTTTTCCTCTGAAAAGTTTAGCAGTCTTTGATTTGCACATTAGGGTTAACCCTATATTCATTTGAATTCGTATTCAAACGAGCCAAAGCCAAAGGGAACAATGGCTATCAACGATTTAGCCAATTCCAATTGGTCAAAGTTTTGTACACGGCACACGCGCACACCACGGGTGGTCGCGAAGGTCGCTCAGTATCCGATGACGGATTGCTCGACGTCAAACTGGCGCCTCCCAAAGAACTGGGCGGAATGGGTGGCGCAACCAATCCAGAGCAATTGTTTGCTGCTGGCTATTCAGCTTGCTTCATGGGTGCCATGAAGCATGTTGCAGGCATGAAAAAAATCACAGTTCCAACAGACGCCTCGATTGATGCCAGCATTGACATTGGCCCAATCCCCGCAGGTTTTGGCATCGCAGCGCGACTGGCGATCAGCTTGCCTGGTATGGACCGCGCAGTGGCCGAAGATTTGATTGAGGCAGCGCACCAAGTTTGTCCTTACTCGAACGCACGATCTAACCCATCGTGCGTTTTTGTTTTGGAAGAAGGCACAAAGCAAATGAAAGCGACAAAACGAGAATGTGCTTGAAACTTGACCCTGATCAAACAAGGGTCGACGCGTCCAAAACATCGCAAAAGCCGAGATGTAGAATAATCTCAAATGCAAATCATTCCTATTTGAGACTCCTCATAGCGTCTAGGTTGGCCCACCAATTAATACAGCATGCACCCATCAGCCACTGCCCGTTCAAACGAAACAAGGCCACCGCTCACACTGGAAAAACTTCACAGTGGTGAATCGGGCAACGTCATGGCTATCAACGTAGATGGCGAGCTGAAGAAACGTTTTTTTGCACTGGGACTCAAAGAAGGGTCTTACGTTCAAGTCCTACGCCGCGCAAAGTTTGGTGGCCCTATGCACCTGCGGGTTGGCACGAGCGAGTTGATACTGAGGCTCAATGAAGCCAGCAGCATTTGCTTAACCTCCACACGCTTGGCCACTGTTTAAAGCCATCACTCCATGAAGCGTGTTGCATTACTGGGCATGCCCAACACGGGCAAGTCGACCCTGTTCAATCGACTGACGGGTGCGCACGCCAAAGTCGGCAATTGGCCTGGCCTGACGGTTGATCTCCTCAACGCACGTTTGGTGGTGGGCGATCAAGTTGTTCGACTGGTTGATTTGCCTGGCATTTACGACCTGAACGGATACTCGGATGACGAAAAGGTGGTCACGACATTTCTGGACACCCAGTCCACCGATCTCATCATCTTTGTACTCAACACCTCGCAATACGAACGTCAACTGAATCTTTTAAGCCAAGTCATGGCTAAAGACATTCCCGTGTTGCTGGTATTGAACATGGTGGACGAGGCAAGTGCGATGGGCATCACCGTGGATGTCGACACACTGCAGCAAAAACTTCGACATCCCGTTCACCTGCTCTCGGCGAAATACGGTCAAGGCATGGAGCGCTTGATTCCTGCCATTCGTCAGACATTGAACGTTGAAAAGGATCAATTAGCGCCGCCTTCTCTTTCTCAGATTGAAGGCGCTTTTCATGACGCCATCCGAGTTCCTGCACAAGCCTCAAATATGTTGACGGGGCGTTTGGACAAAGTGCTGCTTCATCCCGTGTTTGGATTACCGATTTTTTTTGCCGTCATGCTTTTGTTGTTCGAAGGGGTGTTTGCGATCGGCAAGCCACTTCAAGATGGCACGGCTTGGCTGTTAGCTGCGTTTCGAACTGCAGCGCTTGAACCTGTGAGCACACATCTTCCCGTGATGCTTCAAGGATTACTTCTGGACGGGATTTACAACGGTTTGAGCACTGTCGCGAGCTTTGTGCCTTTGATCGTTCTGTTTTTTTTATTCATGGGCATTGTGGAAGACACGGGTTATTTGTCTCGCGCTGCGTTTTTGATGGACGCATTGATGTCTAAGTTTGGGCTCGATGGACGCAGCTTTGTGATGCTGCTGATGGGCTTTGGTTGCAACGTTCCAGCGCTGATGGGAACACGGGTGATTCGTTCAAAGGGGCTTCGGTACTTGACGATGTTGACCATTCCGTTTTCTTTGTGTTCAGCGCGGATGCAAGTCTTTGTTTTTTTCATTGCCGCACTCTTCACCACGGAGCAAGCGCCTTGGGTGTTGTTTTCGCTCTATGTGATGAGCCTCTTGATGGCCATCTTCACCTCGTTGCTCTTCAAGCGGGTGTACGTGAACAACGATGCCTTCATCTTAGAAATGCCGCCCTATCGCTTTCCAACAGTGCACCAAATGGCCATCACGGCTTGGCAAGAGGTGCGGCACTTTTTAAATCGCGCCACACGATTCATCGTGCTCGGCGTGGTGATGATTTGGCTTCTCACCAACCTGCCCCAAGGCGTTGCACCAGGCAGCATTGACTCTTGGGCTGGGCAAATGGGCAATGTCCTTCAACCGCTTCTTCGTCCGTTGGGCATCAACGCAGAGTTAACCATTGCGCTGCTGTTTGGCTTCATTGCCAAAGAGATTGTCATTGGCTCTTTGGCTGTCATTTATGGTCACGAGGGCGGCGCCTTGGTTCATGCCATCACACAACACATCACATGGATTCAGGCATACAGCTTCATGTTGTTTGTACTGATCTATACGCCTTGCGTTTCCACCATTGCAACCATTCGCAATGAGACAAAGAGCTTGAAGTTCACCGCACTCTCGCTCATCTGGCCGTTAATGACCGCATGGCTGATTAGCTTTGCGTTCTACCAAACCGCCATGGCATTTCATCAAAGCTAGCGTACGTGACACCTTGTTCAAAATACACAAACGAAAGACCTGCGACCAACGCAATGACGACTTGATACAAATGTGGTGCGGGAGTAGTGAAGATCCCAAAATTGTCGACGAAGGATTTTCATTCGTTTTCTGATTCTTTTGAAAAATGCATTTTTTGTAAGAAATATAGAGGTGGCAACGGTCAAAAATGATTTCTTACATGAAACATTAAAAAGAAACGATTGACTCCACACGACACACCTTCAACGCTTGCGGATGTATGGGGCGATCCGGATGGATTTTTGCGCGTTCTCATCGCCATCCATCAATGGGAATCTGAGCACATGGACATGTTGCAAACCATGACCGGCAGAACCCTCTACTTTCAGTTGGTCGAGGAATTGCTGACAAAGAAAGAATACGGCATTCACTCATTAAAAGCCTTCACCGGACACATGACCGAACGCGCCATGCGCGGAAGAATTCGTGAGTTTGAAAAAATGGGACTGATCTCCGTCAAACAAAACGAAACCGATGCCAGAACACGAACATTGGTACCGACAGAAAAATTTGTGGCCCAGTTCGAGCTTCACGCTGCGCATATTCAACACTTGCTCCAATCAAATTACATCTTGATTCCGAAGTAGTCGTCCACCCTTGTGAGCATCCGCTGCGAATAGCCTTACCATTTCCGGATGCTTCAGTACGAAACCGTTCCCGTCACCCCGTTCCAACAAAACTGTTCCATCGTGTGGTGCGATGAAACCATGAAAGCCGCCATCATCGACCCCGGCGGCGATTTGCCGTTGCTAGAGGCAGCCTGCAAAGAGCTTGGCGTCACGCTAGAGCAAATCTGGATCACCCACGCACACATCGATCACGCAGGCGGAACGGCTGACTTGGCTGACAAACTCAACTTGCCCATCATCGGTCCGCACGAAGATGACCAATTTTGGATTGATGGTTTGCCCCAAGCGGCCGCCAATTACCGCTTCCCCCCCTCACGGCCATTCAAACCCACACGCTGGCTGCATGATGGCGACACGGTCACGCTGGGTACACACACGCTGCAAGTGCGCCATTGCCCAGGCCACACGCCAGGTCATGTGGTGTTTTATTCACCCGAGATCAAACGTGCATTTGTGGGTGATGTGCTGTTTGCCGGCAGCATTGGCCGCACAGACTTTCCGCGCGGCAACCATGAAGACTTGATCAACAGCATCACGCAACGTTTGTGGCCTATGGGCGATGACACGGTGTTCATTCCCGGTCATGGCCCTGAAAGCACATTTGGCCGGGAACGACGCACCAACCCTTATGTCGGTGGTACCTAAAGCCTGAGACTGCTTATTTGGTGCGCTCGTACAGCGGCATCACTTTGGGTAAGTTCGCTTGGATTTCTTCGATGCGTGTGTTGCCTGAAGGGTGCGTACTCAGCCACTGCGGTGGCGCGCCTTTGTTGGCTGCACTCATTTTTTGCCACAGCGTCACGCCAGCGCGTGGGTCGTAACCCGCGCGCGCGGCGATTTCCATACCGACCAAATCAGCCTCCGTTTCGTCATCGCGACTGAATTTGAGGGTGAGCAAGTTGGCCCCCTGTTTAGCCACCAGATCGGTAAGTTGTGGGTTGACCCCAAAAAACACAGAAGCGACGGTGCTGCCAATGGTGGCAATGCCATTGGTGGCTGTGGCTTTGCCCATGCGTTCGCGCGCGTGTTCGCGCAGAGCGTGGGCAATTTCATGCCCCATCACCATGGCCACCTCGTCGTCCGTGAGTTGCAACTGGGTCAAGATGCCGCTGTAAAACGCGATCTTGCCGCCGGGCATACAAAAGGCGTTGACTTGGTTGGAGCCCACAAGGTTAACTTCCCAAGTCCATTCTTTGGCGCGCGGATTCCAGTCGTAGCTGTGGGGAATCAAAGCTTTGGCAATGCGGCGCAAACGGATGACTTGCGGGTGGTTGTCTGGACCTAGGGCGTTTTTGCTGGCCGCCTCTTTCATCATGTCGCCGTATTGTTTGCGTGCGGATTGCTCGACCTCTGCGGCAGGCACCAAATTAGCAAACACGGAGGCTTCTTTGTCTACTTCCACGCCATCGCGGGCCAAAAGCGCACCGCTGCCAAGGCCGCAAGCGCAGCCAACACAACCGTAAAGAAAAGCACGTTTGGTGAGCATGGAAAAGTCTCTCTGTGAAAGCCTGAAAATAAGGGCTATGAACGATACAACAAGTCCCGCATGCACGCCGACGCCTGAAACTAAAAAACTCGGTTGGCTGGCCGCATTGCACGTGTATTTAGAACCCGCGTCTTGGCGCATGTTGTGTCTGGGGTTTTCTGCGGGCTTGCCGCTGTTGCTGGTGTTGGGCACGCTCAGCTTTCGCCTGCGCGAAGCCGGCATTGACCGCAGCACCATTGGTTTTTTGAGTTGGGTGGGCTTGGCTTACGGCTTCAAATGGGTGTGGTCCCCCTTGGTCGATCGCTTGCCGTTGCCGTTGCTCACACGTTGGCTGGGACGCCGGCGCAGCTGGCTGTTGCTGGCTCAAGGCATGGTGGTCACTGGTTTGATTGGCATGGCGTTGCTTGACCCCCAATTGGCACTGGAGCCTGTGGTGTGGTGCGCCTTGGTGGTGGCCTTTGGATCGGCCACGCAAGACATTGCACTGGACGCATTTCGCATTGAATCCGCCGACGCTCAGCATCAAGCTGCGCTTGCCGCCACTTACCAAACCGGCTATCGCCTTGCCATGATTTGGGCAGGCGCAGGCGTGTTGTGGATTGCAGCCAGAGCAGCAGGCACCGATGACAGCAGCTACCAACATGCCGCGTGGCAAACCGCTTACCTCGCCATGGCTGCATCGATGAGCTTGGGCGTGTTGACCGTCTTGCTGTCACCCGAGCCCGCACCACGCGCCATGCGACCTGCACGCAATGCGCGTGAGTGGCTGCAAAGCGCACTCATTGAGCCCTTTGCAGAATTCATCCGCCGCTACCGGTGGCAGGCCGCCGTCATCCTTGGGCTGATTGCGGTTTACCGCATCAGCGATGTGGTGATGGGCATCATGGCCAATCCGTTTTATGTGGACATGGGTTACACCAAAGACGAAGTGGCAGCGGTCACCAAAGTGTTTGGAGTGATCATGACCTTGCTGGGCGCGTTCGTGGGAGGCGTGCTGTCCATGCGCTTGGGGGTGATGCGCATCCTCATGCTGGGCGCTGTGTTGAGCGCACTCACCAATTTGCTGTTTGCTTGGCTGGCCACGCGTGGACATGACCTGACCGCGCTGATTTGGATCATCTCTGCAGACAACTTGGCCAGCGGCATTGCCTCTGCCGCATTCATCGCCTATTTGTCGAGCCTGACCAATGTGAACTATTCGGCCACACAATACGCGCTGTTCAGCTCCATGATGCTGCTCGCGCCCAAATGGTTGGCGGGCTTTTCTGGCGTGTATGTGGATGCGCATGGGTACGAAGCGTTTTTCACCAGCACCGCATTGTTGGGCGCACCTGTGTTGTTGCTGGTCTGGTTGGCCTCTCGTGTATTGCCCGTGGGGGGCACGCGCCCCTGATTTACGTCGTCTTTACGTTGTTGAAAGACAAGCGCATCAAACTCAAGGCATGATGAATCCACCATGAACACCTTGCTCCTCATCGAAGACGACCACCGCCTCGCCAACATGGTGAGCGAATACCTTCAACAATCGGGCTTCGCTGTGCAACATGCGGCCAATGGCTTGAGCGGACTCAAGATGCTGCAAGACACGGCCCCGGCCTTGGTGCTGCTGGACTTGATGCTGCCCGACATCGACGGCTTGGAGGTGTGCAAACGCATCCGCGCCTTGCCCGGTACGTTGGCTCAAACGCCGGTGCTCATGCTCACCGCCAAAGGCGATCCGATGGACCGCATCGTGGGCTTAGAGCTGGGCGCTGACGACTACCTACCCAAACCCTTTGAACCTCGCGAATTGCTCGCACGCATTCGTGCGGTGCTGCGACGACATCTGCCAGGTGAGGCCACAGAGTCCACGCACCAAACCATCAAGTTCGGATCTTTGGAACTCGACAAAGATGCCCGTACGGTGAGCGTGCGCGGCCAAGTGTGCGACCTCACAGCCTACCAATTTGATTTGCTGTGGGTGCTGGCAGAACGTGCAGGCCGCGTGTTGTCGCGTGACCAAATCATGGAAGCTGTGCGTGGTCGAGAGCTGGAGGCTTTTGACCGCTCCATCGACGTACACATGGGCCGCATTCGCGCGGCCATCGAAGACGATCCCAAAGCCCCCAAGCGCATCTTGACCGTGCGTGGCGTGGGCTACGTATTTGCCAAGCAACAAGACTGAACATGCCAACCCGCCATTCGCCCAGTCGCTCTTTGCACCTGCCGTTGTATGTGCGAATTTGGCTCGCCGTGGTGTTGGCGGTGGCAGTGCTCACGCTGCTGACGGGCTGGATTTTGCGCATGACCGCAGAGCCACCGCTGCGCGAAGTGCTGGTGCGCAACGCCTCTGGTGAATTGGTTGGCCAAGGCCAAGCGCGTCTGCGTCCGCCCGACGGTTTGCCTGTGGAAGCGCCACCGCTGCAGGGGCCAGACATGCCACATCCGCCGGGTCACTTTGGCTCAGGCCCCGAGTTCATGGTGCGCATGCAAGATGGTCAGTTGATGCACATCCATTTGCCACGTCCACCGCATACGTTTTGGTCACGTCCACCTTATGGTTTTCTTTGGACACTCGGCTTGGTGGCATTGGCCGTCGCACTGGGCACTTACCCCATCGTGCGTCGCCTGACCCGACGCTTAGAGCAGCTACAAAAAGGCGTGGAGCAATGGGGCACGGGCAACCTGTCGGCACGCGTGGCCGAACAAGGCAATGACGAAGTGGCTTATCTGGCACAACGTTTCAACCATGCAGCGGAACAAGTCGAACAACTGGTGACCTCACACAAGTCGTTGCTGGCCAACGCCTCACACGAATTGCGCTCGCCCCTCACCCGCATTCGCATGGGGCTGGAGTTGATGGGTGACTCACCCTCTCCTGCCATGAAGTCCGAAATTTCTCGCAGCGTGGGCGAATTGGACCAACTGATTGACGAGATTTTGTTAGCCAGCCGTCTGGATGCCAAAGAAGCCGACCTCGGCACCGTCGAGTCCGTGGACCTGACCGGCCTTGCCAGCGAAGAGTGCGCACGTGTGGGCGCGCATTTGGAGTTGGGCTTCAACCCACAAAGCATCGTGGTGCCGGGCGTAGCCAAATTGCTGCGTCGCTTACTGCGCAACTTGCTTGAGAACGCACGGCGCTACGGCACCTCTGACATTGAAGTGCAGCTCGCATCGATCACCCACAACAACAAAGCCTGGGTGCGCTTGTGCGTGTGTGACCGCGGCCCCGGCGTGCCCCTTGACTTGCGCGAACGCATCTTCGAGCCCTTCTACCGTTTGCCCGGCGCGAGCGAGCGCGAGGGTGGCGTGGGTTTGGGGTTGTCGCTCGTGCGCTCCATCGTGCAACGCCACGGCGGTTCTGTGCGTTGCGAAGACCGCGAGGGTGGCGGCGCACGATTTGTGGTGCTGCTGCCTGCACACTGAGGTCGTTGCACAATATTGGGCATGACACACGCCCCTTTGCACACTCGCTTCACCAAACGCTTTCAACTCACCACCCCGATGGCGCTAGCGCCCATGGCACTCGCCACAGGCGGGGCTCTAGCTGCTGCATGCGCCCAAGCGGGTGCGCTGGGTTTGGTCGGCGGAGGTTACGGTGACTTGGCTTGGACGCAACATGAATACAACTTGGCCACCGAGTTGCTGAAAAACGAGGCCTCCAGCCACGCGCGTCTAGGCTGCGGCTTCATCACTTGGAAACTGGATGAAAACGCTGAAGCATTGGACTGGGTGCTGACGCAAAAACCGTGTGCCGTGATGTTGTCGTTTGGCGATCCACGCCCGTATGCGGCGCGCATCAAAGCCGCAGGCGCAGCGTTGATTTGCCAAGTACAACGCTTAGACCAAGTGCCGCAAGCCATCGAAGCGGGCGCAGCGGTCATCGTGGCCCAAGGCGGCGAAGCGGGTGGTCACGGTGCCAATGCACAAGAAGGCCGCAGCACCTTTACCCTAGTGCCAGAAATTGCCGATCATTTAGCCGCACATGCTCCCAACACCTTGCTGCTCGCCGCTGGCGGTGTGGCCGATGGCCGTGGTTTGGCGGCAGCCTTGATGTTGGGTGCCGATGGCGCTTTGATAGGCTCGCGCTTGTGGGCCACCCAAGAAAGCTTGGCCGCCACAGGAGCCAAAACCCAAGCCACACAAACCAACGGCGACGGCACAGCGCGTAGCGCAGTGTTTGACATCTTGCGTCACAAGAACTGGCCTACACCTTATGACTTTCGCGCCATTCGCAATGCGTTGCACCGCCAACTCGAAGGCAACATCGAAGCGCTGCAAGCCAGCCCAGATGCTGCACGCGCTGACTACGATGCTGGCGTCAAAGCTGGCGACTTCAACCGCGCCCACGCCACTGTGGGCGAAGCCGTAGGCTTGATCGCAGACATCCCACATGCCGCAGCGTTGATTGCCCGCATCACACAACACGCACAAAGCCTGCTTAGCCCATCTACAGTCGCATGAAAAAACGCATCCTCATCTTGTCGCACGACAACAAAATTGGCGATGCCATTGTGGTGACCGGTTTGTTCAAACCTTTGCGTGCGCATTGGCCCGATTGTGAAATTGGTGTTTTGTGTGGTGCCAGCAATGCTGCGCTGTACCGCCACCACCCCGACGTGAAGTGGCTGCATGTGTCGTCGAGTCGCAACGTGTTTGCCCGCATGTTGGCCAGCCTCAAGGCACGCATGGTGGGTTACGACATGGTGGTGCACTTTGGTCTGGACCTGGCCAACCCGTCTGTGCAAATTGTGTTGAACACGGTCAAGGCCAAGCAACGCTTTTTGTTCTTGAAGCACCCTGTCAAACCACGCCACAACGATGTGGTGATGGACGGTGATTGGGGGTACAGCCACAGTGCAGCACGTCATTACTCTGCACGTCATCTGCGCTTTTTACAAACGCTGGGAGCGCCCCATGCGTCCTATCACTACGACATTCGCTTAGGCCCACATGCCTCTGATGACGCCTCTAAACGCGAGGGTGTGTGGATGGTCATCAACAGCCAAAGCAGTGCAGCGAACAAATCGTTCTCTTTGTCTTGGTTGCAAGAATTCGTGAAGGCCGTTTACGCGCAGCACCCCGCCATTCACATGCAATTGCTCAGCGCCAGTCCTGCACTTGAAACTGCCATGCGTGAGATGTTTGCAGCGCAAAGCGACCGTGTGGTGGTCACCCCCTTTGCGCCCACTGTCACACCGTCCTTGGCCATCATCCAAAACGCCGACTTGGTGGTCTCGCCCGACACCTACGCGGTACACGCAGCCAGTGCGTGGAACAAACCCGTGATTGCGTTGTACGAGCCGAGCGTGCTGTCGGTGGACGCGTGGGAGCCGTTGTCAGACACCTATGCCCAAATCGTGGCGCCATCAGGCAAGGCGGTCAGCGACATCGGTGTGCCTGAGGTGATGAAGGCACTGGCACACATGTTGGCCACACCCAAATCACGTGAGCGCGTGTTCTTGAACTGAGCTCAGTTTTCGACGAGCAAAGCACGTTGCTCGGCGGTCCACTTTTGATCCAGTGGAATGAGTTTGTCTTTGTCCACAAACGGTGGGTAACCGCCCTTCATGGTCAAACGGATGTAGTGGTGGTTAAAGCAGTCCAACGCGATGTGCATGGGACGAATGTCGCCAACCTCACGTGCGCGCATGGCGGTGCGCAAGAACAAATCAAAATCGGCCGCTTGTTGGGTTTCGTCCCAAGGGCCCAAGATGGCGAGCGCACGGCGCGAGAACATCACGGTGTTGCCCACAAAACCCTCGACAGCTTGAAACTTGAACTTGTCTTGGCGGTTTTTGCAAAACGCGGCCCAGTTGCCGTACATCCATTTGTGCATGAGCAACAAGCTGCGACGGCCCGTTCCAAACAAGCCCACCAAACCGCGAATGCGGTTCCAGCGGCGGCGTAGTTTTTTTGTGGCGGCTTTGCTTTCAATACGCTCAATGCCGCATGAGGTGATGACGTCGAGCTGGTTGTGTTCGGCGTTGGCAATGAGTGTTTCGTCCCAACCATCGCTGACGATGATGTCGTTGTTCAAGAACGCCAGCCATTCACCTTTGGCGATGGCAATGCCAAGGTTTTGCGACACGGGGTAAGAATAGTTACCGGGGTTGCGAATCACACGAGCACCCACAGACTCGAAAAAGTCCGCACTGGCATCGGTCGAGGCGTTGTCGATGACGATGAGTTCAAACGTGTGTTTGGTGTGCTTGACCAAGTTCTCCCAGTAAATCTGGTTCATCGGCAGCTGGTTGTACACCGCCGTGATGATGCTGAGTTTAGGCGTGGGTTCGGACATGATCAGATTTTGAAAAGGACTCAGAGCAAGCGGTACACGCGCTCGGCGGACACGTCTTCTAGGCAACGCGTGTGGCCTAACGGGCAGATGCGTTCGTAACAGGGCGAACAGGCCAAGGGTGGTTGGTAATTGGGGTCCACACGCAACCACACCACACGCGCACGCTCGTTCAAAGGCGGCGTGTGCTCAGGACTGGATGAACCAAACACCGCCACCTGTGGCACACCAAAGGCGGCAGCCACGTGCATGAGCCCCGAGTCGTTGCTGACCACTCGGTGTGCGTTAGCAATCAGCGCAAAGGCTTGCATCAACTGCGTTTGACCCGCCAAGTTGAAGCAGTGGCCGGGATGCTTGGCATTCGCCGTGGTGGCGATTTCTTGGCAAATGTCGAACTCTTTGTTCGAGCCAAGCAACAACACAGGGCTGTCAATTTTGATGGCCAACTCGGCAAAGTGTTTGGCTGGCCAGCGTTTGGCTGGCCCGTATTCGGCACCCGGTGCGAACACCACATAGCTGTGCTTCGCCAACGTCGGCAACGTCGGCATGCTGGTGGCAAGCGCGTCAAGCGCCTCATCCATCACACCCACGCCCGCTTTGAGGACAGGGCGCAAGTCGCCCACCAGCTTCATTGGCTGGCCTGGTTGTTGGCCCAGCAAACTCAACGCGGCGTACCACTCCACCATCGGTGGACGCTCTTCTGTTTGGGGGTTCTCTAGGCGTTCGGTCAATAGCCCAAAACGCATTTCGCCGGTGTAGCCCACACGCTTAGCAATACCCGCCATCCAGGGCAGCAAAGCACTTTTAAGGGAGTTGGGACACACATAGGCCACGTCAAACTTGCCGCGCAGCTGACGTGCAAGTTTCCAGCGGCCAACCAGTTGTAAACCACCGTGTTTGAACGGCATTTCAATCACGTCGGCCACACCAGGCATGACGCGGTACACCGGTGCGATCCAAGGCAAGGCAGCAACAGTGAGGCGCTCACCACGCGCAGCCAAGCGACGCAGCAAGGGTTCGGTCATCACCGCGTCCCCAATCCATTGGGGTGCAATGATGAGCGCGTTTTTAGTGATGGCCGCCAACGTGCTCGCCGGCTTTCAACTTGTACACGGTGCCGCAGTAAGGGCACTTGGCTTCGCCTGTTTTGGCCACGTCCAAGTAGACCTTGGGGTGGCTGTTCCAAAGTTTCATGTCGGCTTTGGCACTGGGGCAAAAAACGCCGCCGTGGCCATTGAGGTCTTTGGCCAAGAGTTCAACTGTGTTGCTCATTTTCGTATTCCTGCGAGTGGTGAGACCGTGCTGCTTAGACCTTGGTCAACCAGTGTGCGTACTTCGGATTGCGACCATTGACGATGTCAAAGAACGCGGTTTGAATTTTTTCGGTGATCGGGCCGCGGCTGCCTGCACCCAACTGGATGCGATCGAGTTCGCGGATGGGCGTCACTTCAGCGGCCGTGCCTGTGAAGAAAGCTTCGTCAGCGATGTACACCTCGTCGCGGGTGATGCGCTTTTGCACAATCTCAAGGCCCAAATCTTTGGCAATATGGAACACGGTGTTACGGGTGATGCCGTTCAAAGCGCCAGCCGACAAGTCTGGGGTGTAAATCACGCCGTTTTTGACCACAAAAATGTTTTCACCCGCACCTTCCGACACAAAGCCAGCGGTGTCCAGCAGCAAAGCTTCGTCGTAACCATCATCGGTCACTTCCATGTTGGCCAAGATGGAGTTGGTGTAATTGCTCACCGCCTTGGCTTGCGTCATGGTGATGTTGACGTGGTGGCGTGTGTAGCTAGAGGTCTTGACGCGAATCCCGCGCTTCATGCCTTCTTCGCCGAGGTAAGCACCCCAAGTCCAAGCCGCGACCATCACATGGATGTCGTTGCCTTTGGGGCTGACGCCTAGCTTTTTGTCGCCGATCCACACCAAGGGACGGATGTAGCCACTTTCCAAGTTGTTCTCACGCACCACCGCGCATTGCGCTTCGTTGACTTGCGCTTGGGTGAAGGGCATGTTCATGCGCAAAATCTTGGCACTGTTGAACAAGCGTTCGGTGTGCTCTTGTAAGCGAAAGACCGCTGTGCCTTGCTCGGTTTTGTAAGCGCGCACGCCTTCAAAAGCGCCGCAACCGTAGTGCAGGGTGTGGCTCAACACATGGATCTTGGCATCGCGCCAATCGACCAACTGGCCGTCCATCCAGATTTTGCCGTCACGGTCAGACATGGAAGAGGGGATCACGACGCTCATGGGTTTTCCTTTGGACTTGTGTAATGTGTTCGCCAAATGGCGTAGGGGTTCATTTTAGCGAGCCTGCACAGCAGGCGGTCTGACGCAGCTCAATCGTTGGCAGCTTGGGTCACAGGCTCCACATCGGTAGCTTGAAACGGGCGATCCAAGGTCCAGCTTTGCAGCTTGCCTTGCATAAACACGCAACGCACGACAGATTGACTGCCATCGCGCCAGCTGAACACCTCGGGTTGTACGCCCTTTTCGGTTTCAAGCTGCCCCAAAGCACGGGTCATGGCGATGACGTGCATCAGGCTCACCCCTGTTTTCAACTTGGCATTGAGCATGACGGCACTGTCCACAAAACCTATCGGGCGGTTGGTGGCACGCTTCATGATTTGCACCAAGCGGGTGAAATACAACAACAACCACATGACGCCACCGGTCACAACCATGGCGATCCCCATCCAGCCCCAGCTTTGCCAAGCCCAAGCGGTCAAACCCACGGTGCCAATGGGCACCAAATATCTTTGAAAGTTCATGCGGCTATTGTCTCAGGCTATCTGCGACCAATTCAAGCACATGGATAGCGCAAAGTCACCTGCAAGCCACCTAGTTCTTGCGACTTATTCACCTGAACGTCGATGTGCTGCACAGCCGCAATATGGCGCACGATGGACCAGCCCAAGCCACTGCCAGAGGCTGACGTACCCAAGACACGAAAAAACCGTTCGCCCAAACGTTTCATGTCTTCGGGCGAAAGGCCTACACCACTGTCTTGGACCGTCACTTGCGTTTGACCGCCTTTTAATCTCTGGGTTTGAATGCGCACCGTGGCGCCATCTGGGCTGTAACGCAAGGCGTTGTCGATGAGGTTGCGCAATAAGATGCGCCACAAAGTGCTTTGTCCTCTGAGCTGCAACGCGTCTGGCGCGAGCAGTTCTAAGCGCTGACCGCGTCGCAGCGCTTCAGGTGTGAAATCAGCCATGATTTGCTGCACCAATTGGTCCAAGCGAAAAAACTCTGAGGCCACGTCTTGCGGGCCTTCCACACGGGCCAAGGTCAACAACTGGGTCACCACGCGGGATGCACGATCACACCCAATCAAAGTATCTTGCAAAGCTTGTTGGCGGATACGGTCATCCGTTGCAGAACTCAACGCCACTTGGGCTTGGGCGCGAATGGCGGCAATCGGCGTGCGCAGCTCGTGGGCGGCATCGGCCGTAAAGCGTCTTTCGGTCTCCATGCGTTGCGCCAAGCGTTGCAGCAAGTCGTTGAGTGCATCCAACATGGGCTGCACTTCTTGCGGGGTGTCGTGCAAAGTGACAGATGCCAAGGTCTGGGTGTCGCGGTTGAGCAGCGCTTGGCGCAGGCGCTGCAAAGGTTGTAGGCCTGAGCGCACGTTCCACCACAAACCGATCAACAAAAGCGGCAAAGCGATGGTGAGTGATGGCAAAAAACCACGCAACACAGCACGCAAGATTTCGTCGCGACCGCCCATCTGCTCGGCCACATAAATTTGCACATCTGGAGCGTGGCCGGGCGCGGCAAACACACGCCACGATTTGCCATCAGCCAAAGTCATTGTTTCAAAGCCTTGGGTGTTTTGGGTCATGGGCGTGTGCGCTACGTTGGGCGAGTGCATGACCAAACGACCTTCGTGAAATACCTGATAGGCAACCCGATGCGTGTATTTGTGCAGCGCAGGGGCTTCGAGCATGGGCTTGTCATCCACAGGTGTGACGTTTTGTTGCATCACCAACAAAGCCGCCGATTGGGCCAAGTGAGCATCAAGCAGTTCATCCACCTCGTGCTGGGCTTCAAACCACACAAAAGCGGCCGTGGCCACCCATACAACTAACGCACCACCCAAGGTGCGTGTGAGCAAACGTTGTTGTAGAGAAAATCTTGAATGCATTGAGTTAAGGCATGATGATGTAACCCACACCGCGCACGGTATCGATCAGGCCCACGCCCATTTTGCGACGCAGGTGGTGAATGTGGACTTCAATCGTGTTGCTCTCCACCTCGTGCCCCCAGCGATACAGGTGTTGCTCAAGTTGTTCGCGTGACAACACACGACCCGCATTGAGCAGCAAAGCTTGCAGCAAATCAAACTCACGGGTAGACAGATTGATGGCTTCGCCAGAGCGACTGGCTTGGCGTGAAGCGGCATCGATCATCACATCGCGCACTTGCAGTGTGGTTTGTGCTTTGCCATGCGCACGTCGCACAAGGGCGTGCAAACGTGCAGCCAGTTCATCCAAATCCACCGGTTTGACCACATAGTCATCAGCACCAAGGTTGAGGCCTTCAATGCGTTGCGCCACAGCGTCACGAGCCGTCAGCACCAACACGGGTGTACCCACGTGACGGGCGCGCACGGCTTGCAGCACCGCTAAACCATCTTGGCGCGGCAAGCCAATGTCGAGGACAGCCGCTTGATGTTGTGCACTCAACAGTTCGCGCTCGGCAGCCACCCCATCGCGCACCCAGTCCACCTGAAAGCCGCGCTGGTCTAGCCCCGCACGCAGACCACTGCCCAACAGCTCATCATCCTCGGCCAGAAGTATTCGCATAGCCTCGCCACATCGGTCGCAGAGCTTGGGGGCCACGCCACGTGTGCAACGTCACCACCAACCCCACATGTATACACACCACAAACATGGCGACATTGCCCAAGCCTTCGTGCAATTCTTGTAGCGCATCGTTCCACCAGCCATCGCCTAAAAGTTCATTGTAAGTAGCCCACCCACTGGCAACGGCAAACATGCAAAACGCGTAAATGCAAAACACTGCTGCACTCAACACCCAGCTACTGGCCGCCACCCAAAAGTTGCGCGTGAGCCATTCGCCCTGTTTGAACTTGTTGACCCACACGTGCCACATCGCCACGCGGCGCAACAGTAAACTCCAACGCGCAGAAGCGGGCCCCACCCATCCCCACACAAGGCGAAATATCAACACAATCGCCAAGCTGTAGCCGCTGTACACATGCACCAAGAGCCAATATTCGGACTCTGACGTGACATAAGAAATTAAAAATGCCAAAGCTATGCTGGCATGCGCCATACGGGTAGGAAGGTCAACCAAGGGTTTAGGCCGAATCGGCACGTTTCGTTTGATGTCTACAGGCTTTAAAACCGTATGCGTCATTTGGGAATTCTCACGCGGTCTTCTTCAAAGTCACCTTGTGCAGCATCGCGGTGACACGCAGAACAATTTGAGGGGCTTTTGATGGCGGTGCGCTTGAACGTGGCTGCACTGACTTCACGGTGTTTGCGTTCAAACCAAGTGGCGCGTGTGATGCGATCTTGCGGCGGCTCTTCACGCGCGCGCTTGCCTTGACCACCGTACGTTTGCAACCAAGTGTCGATTTGGTTTTGTGTCGCAACGTCTAAGGATGCATCGCTGCCGTAGTGTTTGTCTAAGCCCTTCATGACGCGCTGCCACGAGATTTTGGGTAACAAATTTGGCGGAAAAGCTAAGTGACAACTGCCGCACTCTTGGGTGTAAAGAGTTGGTGGCGATGCGCCTTTATTCCCGTCAGCCCAAGTGGACGATGCAACAAACGAAAACAAGCCTGCGACAAAAACGGTACGAATGAGGTTTAGGCAACGAAAGTACATGTGGCCTCCCATTAGCGCAACGTCAGCAGCCAAGCCAACACATCCGCTTTTTCAATCGCAGTACATTCCCGCGCCAGCACGTCCTTGCAGTTGCGACGAAACCACTTCTCTGTCTTGGCGCTATCCGTGAAACGCTTGGGATTAGAAATAGGCGCCAACGGCTCAATGACCTTGTCAGTGCTGGCATGACGACCACTTGCCCTAGGCGTATTGGTATGACAACTCGTGCACTGCCACTCTTGACCGTGGCTGGCTTTGAAAAACGCTTCGCCGCGTAAAGCATTGGCGGTTTGACCCGCTTGCGCGGTGTAGCCTGCTAACAGTTCAGCAGGAGTGGCTGCCATCGCGTTGAGCGAAACGAACAGCAGCAGAGAGAACAACCTTTGACGCATAGTTTGAACCTTTCAAAACCAATGCTAGTGCGCCTGTCTTAGGGTTTTCTTAAGACGATTCCTGATGAAAAATTGTTAGGTCACATGATGCGCTCAACCCAACTGGCGCACCAACCCCATCGCCTCATCCACACGCTCCACCGCGTGGACAGTCATGCCAGGAATAGGTTTCTTGGGCGCGTTGGCTTTGGGAATCACCGCCACGGTGAAACCCAACTTCGCGGCCTCTTTCAAACGTTCTTGTCCGCGGGGCGCAGGGCGCACCTCGCCCGCCAAACCCACCTCACCAAAGGCAATGAACCCTTGCGGCAGCGGTTTGCCACGCAAGCTGCTTTGGATAGAGAGCAACACCGCCAAATCAGCCGCAGGTTCGCTGATGCGCACACCACCCACCGCGTTCACAAACACGTCTTGGTCCATGCACGCCACACCCGCGTGACGGTGCAAGACCGCCAGCAACATCGCCAAACGATCACGGTCCAAGCCCACGCTTAGGCGGCGCGGCGAGGGTCCGCCGCTGTCGACCAAGGCTTGAATTTCGACCAACATGGGACGCGTGCCTTCTAGCGTGACCAACACACAGCTGCCAGGCACTGGCTCCGAGTGTTGGCTCAAAAAAATGGCACTGGGGTTGGTCACCGCCTTGAGCCCTTTTTCGGTCATGGCAAACACCCCAATTTCATTCACAGCACCGAAGCGGTTTTTGATTGCGCGCACCAAACGGTAGGTCGAATGCGTGTCCCCCTCAAAGTACAGCACCGTGTCCACCATGTGCTCCAGCACACGCGGCCCTGCCAGCGCACCTTCTTTGGTGACGTGCCCCACCAACACCACGGCGGTCCCTGTGGACTTGGCCATGCGTGTGAGGTGCGCTGCACATTCACGCACTTGCGCCACGGAGCCTGGAGCGCTGGTGAGCTGGTCGGAATACACGGTTTGGATAGAGTCCATGACCACCACCGCAGGCTGCAGTTTGTCAACCGTGGTCAGCACTTTTTCCAACAGAGTTTCGGCCAGCACTTGCACTTGGCTGTTGTCTAATCCCAAGCGGCGTGAGCGCAAGGCCACTTGCGCAGCGGACTCCTCACCTGTCACATACAAGGTGCTCATGCCGTGGCGCTGCAAACCGTCCATGGCTTGCAACAGCAGGGTGGATTTGCCAATGCCGGGGTCTCCCCCAATCAGCACCACACCGCCCTCGACCATGCCGCCACCGAGCACCCGATCTAATTCGTCTTGACCCGTGGGGGTACGCGCCACATCTTGCGCTTCGATGTCGGACAGCGTGGCCACTTCCGCACTGGGGGCCAGTGCGGCCATACCGGCATAGCGATTTTTAGTGGGGCCCGTGCTGTCAATGGCCGTTTCAATCAGCGTGTTCCACGCTTGGCAGCTCGGACATTTGCCCAGCCATTTGGCGCTGGTGCCGCCGCAGTCGGTGCAGGTGTATTGGGTTTTTTCTTTGGCCATGCCCAGATATTACTGGATAAATAGCCAGTATTTTCAGCCAGATTTAACGCTCAACCTGGGAGCACTGGAGCTGCTCAAACACGCGGTCTATTTCGACCTTCAGCGAATCCATCGACAGCGGCTTAGACACATACCCATCCATACCCGCCTCAAAATAACGCTCACGGTCACCTCTGAGTGCATTGGCGCTCACGGCAATGATGGGGGTTCGAGGCAAATTCTGATCTCTTTCAATCATGCGGATTTGCTGCGCAGCTTCAATACCGCCCATCTCCGGCATTTGAATGTCCATCAACACCAAATCAAACTGCCCCATGCTGAAGGTCTCAACCCCCTCCACCCCATTGCTGGCCAAGATCACTTCATGCCCCATGCGGGTCAGCAAAATGGACTGGAGTGTTTGGTTGATGGGCGTGTCTTCCACCAACAAGACCCTTTTCGATGCACGCGTGTGCACATCCATCGGCGCGTCGTTGGCTGGGCGTTGATGCGCATCGGGCAAGGTCGCCAAACGGTTGAGTAAACCCACCAACTCATGCCCGTCAATGGGTTTGACCAAGAACCCCTGAATGTCCAAGGCATCCAATTGCTCTTGACTGACTTGTTCGCTCAACGCCCCCATCATGATGATGGGCATGTGTTCTGCGCTGTGCACACGACGCAGCTGTGCAGCCAAGGCGTAACCATCAATGTCGGGCATATTCACGTCGACCAATGCAAACGCCACTTGCGCCAACTTCGGTGAATGCAACGCTTGGGCAGCGCCATCGGCGGTGACGGGATGCAACCCGATAGATGCCAAACGTTTGGCCAACACAAGACGGTTGCTGGCAGTGTCATCCACGACCAACACCGTCTTACCTTGCAAACTCGGCAAGACTTCGCTCGACATCGCGTTTGTGACATGGGCGTGTTGCAACTGTGTGGTGAAGCTGAACGTGCTGCCTTTGCCAACCTCACTGCTGACAGAAATATCGCCTCCCATCATCTGCGCCAAACTGCGGCTAATCGCCAAACCCAAGCCCGAGCCACCAAAGCGGCGAGCGGTGCTGGAGTCTGCTTGCGTGAACACATCAAAAATCAACGCTTGCTTGTCTTGAGAAATGCCTATTCCTGTGTCTTTGATGTGCACGGCCAACCAAATTCCCTCCGATGTCGGTGCTGGATGCATGCGTTCGACGGTGAGCATGATTTCACCCTTTGCAGTGAACTTGATCGCGTTGCCCAACAAATTGCTGATGACTTGTTGCAAGCGTAAAGGATCGCCCACCACCATGTCCGGCACATCTGCAGCCACATCGCACACCAACTCCAACTCTTTTTCACAAGCTCGCAGCGATAGTGTGCGGGTGGCTTGGCGAAGCAAGCCATACAAAGAAAACTCATGGGGATCTAAATGCAGTTTTTGCGCCTCGATTTTGGAAAAGTCTAGGATGTCGTTGATGACCACCAACAAGGAGTTGGCCGATGCAGCGCCCATGTCTAAATAACTGCGTTGCTCGGTGGTCATACGTGTTTGCAAACAGAGCTCAATCATCCCCAAGATGCCATTCAAGGGCGTGCGAATTTCGTGACTCATCGTGGCCAAGAAACTGCTTTTCGATTCATTGGCCGCTTGCGCCGCATCGCGTGCAAGCGAGAGTTCGTTTTCTGCACGCTGCCGCGCCTCCATGAACTCATTAAAGGCATGCACCACCGTTTTGATTTCCTGCCCGCCAATCTCCGCAATCGGCGTCACTTGTCGGCCATCGCGCATTTGTGCCGCTTTGTCATGCATGGCAGATGCCAACTCACCCAAGGGGCGCACAAGACGTGCCACAAAGCCCCACAGCAAAGGCACCATCGCCAGCATCAACACCACGGTGACGATCAGCATGCGTCGGTACAAATCCTCAATCGGCGCAAATGCTTCGGCAGAGGGAATGACCGACACCACAATCCAGTCGGTGGTCTGTAATTGTTTGAACGTGAACAGGCCTTTCAAGCCACGTGTGGTGATGCCTTCTTGCGTGCCCTCGAACCCGCGCATGGCGTTTTCAAATGGAATGTTGTTACTGCCTTCGGGCACGCTCTGAAAAATCAAATTTGCATCGGGGTGCGCAATGCGCACACGGTCTTTGGTGACCAAGTAGTAGTAGCCGTTTTCCCCATTTTTTTGCGTCGCAATCGAGCCGAGTAAATTAGGTTTGTAGAGATTTAAAACACCGCCAATCATGCCTACCAGCTCGTTGTGTTTATTCAAAATGGGAGCCGCCACCACCACGATGGGCTGCTTGGTGGCTTTGCCCAAAATCGGCTTGGAGATGGTGGGTTCGTGCGTGTTGATCACACCTTGGATGTAATCACGTGCTGACATATCCAAGGAGCGCCGCCCCGGCTTGACAGGCCAATCGACTTGCAACACCCCTTTGGCATCAAAGATGTACAAGTCGTCGTACACATTGAGTAACGCATGTTCTCGCTGCAGAAACTTTTCCAGCTTGACCAAATCCCCCATTTGCTCGGTCGGTACATTCAATCCAACGCTTGCCAACATCGTCACGCTGTCTTGAAGACGCTCATCCAAATTTCGCGCAAAGTCTGTCAGCTGTCGAAATTCGTTTTTTTCAATCCGCTGAACAATGTCGACGCGCAAGACATGAAACTGCAACACCAACTGCGCGAGTAAAAGAACAAAACCCAGCGCAATGGCGCTCAACGACAGTTGAAGTTTGATGCTGAGATTTTTCATAGATCTGGCCGACAGACGCCATGTGCGTCACCATGGAAAGGAGCTTTGCAAGCGAGTACGTGCGCTCGGCCTTTATTGTTTTTTAAGCTTTTAATATGCTTATTAAACAAAACAAGCAAGATCATTTTAATTAGTATTAACTACATATTTAATCGCAGGCATGTATCTGTCACCCACGTGCGCAAGCCCGACATAACTTGCGAGACACTTTGCACATGCCTCACCTTGTCATTCAATACACCCCCCAGCTGGACGCAGAAACCAATATGGCCCAGCTTTGCCAAACCCTGAGCAACACCATGCTCGCCACACAGCACCCAGACGGCAAACCTGTTTTTCCGATAGGTGCAACACGGGTGCTGGCATTTCCTGCAGCACATGCGGTCATTGCCGACGGAAGCGGTGACTATGCGTTTGTGTATCTGAACTTTCGCATCGCCAAAGGGCGTACGCCAGAGATGATTGAACACGTTGGACAAACCTTGCTGGCGGCCACCCAAGCCCACTTCGCCTCGCTGTTTGCAAAACGCCCCATCGGCATCACACTTCAAATCGACGAAGGCCACGAAGTGTTCAACGCCGTCCACAATAATCTGCACTCTTTGTTCAACACGCCTTGAAAGCCCCTCTGCCATGCAAACCCCTGTGAACCTATTCAAGCAAGCACTGCACAACAAACAAGCACAAATTGGCCTATGGATGGGCCTAGGCAATGCCGTCACCACCGACATTTGCGCAGGCGCTGGTTTTGATTGGTTGGTGATTGATGGCGAACATGGCCCCAACGACTTGACCACCTTGCTCTCACAACTGCAAACGGTGGCGGCTTACCCCAACTCGCATCCTGTGGTGCGCGTGCCGCACGATGCGCCAGCCTTGTTGAAACAAGTGTTGGACATCGGCGCGACCACCGTGTTGGTGCCCATGGTGGACACCGCTGAACAAGCCGCCGCGATTGTGAGCGCTTGCCGCTATCCCCAAGACGATGGCCGAGGTGGCATTCGCGGCATGGCGGGCACACGCGCCTCACGCTGGGGCCGGTACCCCAACTACGGCAAAGAAGCCAACGACCAAGTCTGCGTCTTGGTGCAGGCCGAAACCCGAGAAGCGCTGAAAAACCTCGATGCCATTGCCGCGACACCTGGTGTCGATGGCGTGTTCATCGGCCCCGCTGATCTGTCTGCCTCGATGGGCTACATCGGCAACCCCACACACCCTGAAGTGCAAGCCGCCATCGTGGATGCCATTGCACGGATTCGCAAAGCAGGCAAAGCGCCGGGTATCTTGATGGGGGATGAAACCCTAGCACGCCAATACTTGGCGCTGGGTGCGTTGTTTGTCGCCGTGGGCGTGGACAGCATGATTTTGTCGCGCCAGACATCCGCTTTGGCTGCGAAATACAAAGAAGGTTTGACAGAAATCACGGCCAGCAAGGGCCCTTACTGATCAGTCTTGCGTGAAGCCCACGCGGCCAGACACGGCACACATCAGTTCATAACCCACCGTGCCTGCGGCTTGGGCGACTTCATCAATGGGCAACAGCGCGCCGTTGGTAGCCTGGCCCCATAGCGTGACTTCACTGCCAAAGCCGGCTTGTGGGCAAGGCGTGAGGTCTACCGCGATCATGTCCATGCTGACACGGCCCAAAGTACGGGTACGCACCCCCTCCACCAACACGGGCGTGTCCGTGGGGCAATGACGCGGGTAGCCATCGGCATAGCCGCAAGCCACCACGCCCAAGCGCATAGGGGCCTGTGCTTTGAATGACGAACCATAACCCACGGTGTCGCCCGCTTGCAGGTCTTGTGTGGCAATCACGCGGCTACGCAAACTCATGGTGGGTTGCAAATCCCATTGCGCCATGCTGTGCTCAGGAAAGTCGGGGGCGCTGCCATACAAGGCAATGCCGGGACGCACCCAATCCGCGGCGACGGCGGCATCGCCCGCATGGCGCAACAAACCGGCACTGTTGCATGTGGTGCGCTCGCCGGGCAAGTCTTCGGTGGTTTTGGCAAACAACGCCATTTGTTCGCCAATGCCTTTGGCACCATCGGCATCACTGAAATGCGTGATGAAGGAAATTTCGTCCACCTGAGGCAACTGATTCAGACGCGTCCACGCCGAACGAAAACGCGTGGCTGTGAAACCCAAACGGTTCATGCCACTGTTCATTTTGAGAAACACACGGTGCGGCACTTGTGTTTTGTGGCGACTCAGCATGTCAATTTGCTCATCGCAATGCACGGTGTGCCACAGGTCTAGGCGCGAACACAGCTCTAAATCGCGGGCTTCAAATACACCTTCGAGCAACAGCACAGGACCGCGCCAACCCAAGCTGCGTATGCGTTGCGCCTCATCCAGGTCCAACAACGCAAAGCCATCGGCCGCACGTAACCCTTCAAACACACGCTCAATGCCATGCCCGTACGCATTGGCTTTGACCACCGCCCACACCCGTGAGTCAGGGGCGGCGGCGCGCATACGCGCCAAGTTGTGACGCAATGCGTCGGTATGAACAAAGGCTTGAATCGGACGGGGCATGGCCAATATTGTGGCACCCGCGTGATATAACCTCGGATAGATAAAGAAGAAAGAAGAATCAGCACGCTCGCAGAACACTGCGGGCTGCCAGACCCACCCATGAAGCGCGGTTTTTACACCATCATGTCGGCCCAATTTTTCAGTTCGTTGGCCGACAACGCACTGTTTGTCACAGCCGTCGAATTACTGAAGTCAGATGGCGCAGCCGAATGGCAGCGCGCTGCTCTGGTGCCCATGTTTGCCTTGTTCTACGTGGTACTCGCGCCGTTTGTGGGCGCGTTTGCAGACTCAAGACCGAAAGGCGAAGTCATGCTCATGAGCAACACCATCAAAGTGATGGGTTGTTTGATGATGCTGTTTGGCGTGCATCCCCTCTTGGCCTACGCGGTGGTGGGTTTGGGCGCGGCGGCGTATTCGCCAGCCAAGTACGGCATCTTGACCGAGTTGCTCCCCGCCTCGCAATTGGTCAAAGCCAACGGCTGGATTGAAGGCTTGACCATCACCTCCATCATCTTGGGCGTGTTGTTGGGGGGTCAGTTGGTGGGCCCCAACCTGTCGGGCTGGTTGCTGTCTTTTGATTTGCCGTTTCTCACCACTGGGATTGACACATCGGCCGAAGCCGCCATTTGCTTGCTGATTCCGCTGTATGCCTTGGCCGCTTGGTTTAACACCCGCATCCCCTACACCGGCGCTGCGCTGATGCCCATGCGTGCGGATCCTGAAAAAAGCATGACGCGCAATTTGCTGGCGTTGATCCCCGACTTCTGGCATTGCAACCAACGTCTGTGGCACGACAAGCTTGGACAAATTTCACTCGCAACCACCACCTTGTTCTGGGGCGTGAGCGGCAATCTGCGCTACATCGTGTTGGCGTGGAGCGCAGCAGCTTTGGGCTACAGCACCACACAAGCATCCAGCTTGGTGGGGGTCGTGGCAATTGGTACAGCTGTTGGTGCCGTGGTGGCCTCCATGAAGATGCGCCTTGACCACGCCACGCGTTTGATGCCTTTGGGCATTGCGATGGGTTGCTTTGTGGTGGCCATGAACTTCATTGATAACCTCTGGCTGGCTGTGCCGTTTCTCATCATTTTGGGTGGTTTGGGTGGATTTTTGGTTGTACCCATGAACGCGCTGTTGCAACACCGTGGTCACAACCTGATGGGCGCAGGCCGTTCGATCGCGGTGCAAAACCTCAATGAGCAGCTGTGTATCTTGGGTCTGGGTGGTTTGTACACCTTCAGCACGGGCATGGGCATGAGCGCGTTTGGAGCCATCACGGCCTTTGGCGTGTTGGTGGGCTATGTGATGTGGCTGATCAAGCTCTGGCACGAGCACAACCACAAACACCACCGCGAAGAGCTGGCCCGCTTGATGCACATTGCCCGCAACGATGATTTGCACGGCTAACCCGTGAGCACGCGTCCGGTGCTAGCGTTACTGGCGTTAGGCCTTAACGCTTTGGTGTGGGGCATGTCATGGTGGCCACTGCGTCAGCTCGACATGCAGGGCCTCCATCCTTTGTGGACCACCGCTTGCGTGTTCACACTCGCCACCCTTGCGTTGACACTGATCAGCCCTATCGGTTGGCGCGGGTTCAAACAACACCCACAACTCGGGTGGCTGATGGTCGCATCAGGACTGACCAACGTGGGCTTTAACTGGGCCGTGACAACGGGTGATGTGGTGCGTGTGGTGCTGCTGTTTTATCTCATGCCCACGTGGTCGCTATTGCTGGCTTGGTGGCTACTTAAAGAGCGCCCCACACGTGGCGCGTTGGCACGTTTAGGGTTGGCATTGCTGGGCGTGGTGTGGGTGCTGAAAACGCCCGAATCACCCTGGCCGCTGCCGCAAGACTTGTCTGATGTGCTGGCGCTTTTGGGTGGCTTTTGTTTTGCGCTGACCAACATCTTGCTGCTGCGTCTACAAAATGCGTCTGAGTCTTCGCGCATGGTCGCCATGTTCAGTGGCGGGTCCCTCACCGCCGTGACCTGCGCCGTGTTGGCCACGCTCACAGGCGTCATCCCAGACACACCCACATGGACGGTGCCGCTGATGCAACACGCCAGTAGTGCGTGGGCCCCTTGGGTTGTGGGTTTGAGCTTGGCCTTTTTGGTGTCTAACTTTGCGCTGCAATACGGTGCCGCACGTTTGAGTGCGCACACCACGGCGATGGTGATGATGTCTGAGGTGGTGTTTGCCAGCGTGTCCTCGGTGGCACTAGGGGCATCGGTGCTGACTTGGCGCGTGGCACTGGGTGGGGGCATGATTGTGTTGGCAGCATTGCTGGCCTCGCAGGCCCATACTGAACGCGGCACCTGAGGTGCGCGCGGCACGCGCTGCCACACGCTTTGAACTCGCCTTGAAAGGGATCCACATGAGCACCTTGACCGACTTCACCGCACACCGCATTGACGGTACGCCTTTGGCCTTCGGGGACTTACAGGGCCAAGTGCTACTGATCGTCAACACGGCCAGTACGTGTGGTTTTACACCGCAGTTTGAAGGCTTAGAAACCCTCCACAAAACCTATAGCGATAAGGGCTTGGCCGTCATCGGCTTTCCGTGCAACCAGTTTGGCGCACAAGACGCAGGCACCAACGCCGAGATTGGTGCGTTTTGCCAACGCAACTACGGCGTGAGTTTTACGATGATGGAAAAAATCAACGTCAACGGCGATGATGCGCACCCACTGTTCAAGTGGCTAAAGGCTGAAGCGCCGGGCTTGCTGGGCAGCGAAGCCATCAAATGGAACTTCACCAAATTCTTGGTAAGCAAGGACGGGCGCGTGCTCAAACGCTACGCGTCGATGGATGCCCCAGAAAAGTTGGTGAAAGACATTGAAGCGGCATTGGCCGCTTAATTCAACGCTTAGTTCAACGCCTCGTCCAACACTTCCACCCAATGCTTCACCGGCACGTCGGTGCCGCTTTGCAGATGCGTGATGCAACCCACGTTGGCACTCAAAATGGCTTTGGGTTTGAGCGCATCGAGATGGCCGAGCTTGCGGTCACGCAAGTTGGTGCTGATCTCGGGGTTCAACACGCTGTAAGTACCGGCAGAGCCGCAGCACAAATGGGCTTCGGTGTTGGCCACTTGGATGGCAAACCCTAATTCAGCCAAGTGCTTCTCCACGCCGCCCTTGAGCTGCTGTCCGTGCTGCAAGGTGCAAGGTGGGTGGAAGGCTTGCATGCCAGCATTTGCCAACACCGTGGTTTTGATTTTGGGTTTGAGCACAGACACCAACTCAGGCAACAACTCGCTCAGGTCTTTGGTCAAAGCGCTGATGCGTTTGGCTTTGGCGGCATAGGCGGCATCGTCTTTGAGCACGTGGCCGTAGTCTTTGACCATCACGCCGCAGCCGGAGGCGTTCATCACAATCGCTTCCACGCCTTGCTCGACAAATGGCCACCACGCGTCGATGTTGGCGCGAATTTGCACCAAGCTGCCGTCTTGGTCATTCAAGTGAAACTTCACCGCACCGCAGCAACCGGCTTTAGGCGCAACGATGGTTTGAATGCCCGCCGCATTGAGCACACGGGCCGTGGCGGTGTTGATGTTGGGGAGCATTGCAGGCTGCACGCAGCCAGCCAGCATCAGCACTTGACGGGCGTGGGTCTGGGTGGGCCACACCACGCCGTTGCGCTCGGCGGTTTGAGGTGCTGGCACTTTGGCTTTGAGCTTCGTGGGCAAGATGGCGCGCACGGCTTGGCCCAGCTTCATGGCAGGGGCAAAAGCCGCAGAGGTCAACCCTTCTTTCAAGGCCCAACGCATGAAACGCTCGCCCATTGGGCGTGGCACTTGGGCATCCACCACCTTGCGCCCCACATCGACCAAATGTCCGTACTGCACACCGCTGGGACAGGTGCTTTCGCAATTTCGGCAGGTGAGACAACGGTCCAAATGCAGCTGCGTTTTGCGTGTGGGCGTCGCCCCCTCAAACACTTGCTTCATCAAATAAATGCGACCGCGCGGGCCATCTAACTCATCACCCAAGAGTTGGTAGGTTGGACACGTCGCCGTGCAAAAACCGCAGTGCACGCATTTGCGCAAAATGGCTTCGGCTTGTTCGCCCTCGGGCGTACCGACATATTGAGGGGCCAGGTTGGTTTGCATGTGAGGCTCTGTGTTTAAGCGCGACCCGGGTTGAAGATACCCGCTGGATCAAATTGTTTTTTGAGTTCGTTTTGAATGCGTTGCTGTACCGCGTTGAGTGGTGTGTAGACACCCACTTGCTTGTCGGCATCACCCTGTGCAGCACTGACGCGGAACAAAGTGGCGTGACCGCCCACGTTGGCAGCAGCTTCACGCACTGCGTCAGCAGCAGACGCAGGGGCCCACAGCCAACGTTGTGCCCCATGCCACTCGATGTATTGCGCGCAAGGCGCGCCTTCTACGCGCACGTCCAGTGCAGGCGCAGTTTGCGGCACGCTCAAGCGCCACAAGCAGTCTTGTGCCGTGGGTGCTTTGAAAAAATCCAAGGTTTGCTCGCCACTGGCTTTCCAGTCAGCCGCGGCTTGTGCGTTGTCCATGCGTGTGACGTGCGCACCCAAGGCTTGCACCTCGGCGCTCATTTTGACCACGGCGGCATCCACCGCTGCAACGGCACCACGCAGACGCACAAAGAAATAGTCTTGCGCGGGTGTTGCCGTGGTGTCATGCACCCAAACACTGGCATTCAGTGGCAATGGCTGACCGCCCCAACGGTTGATAAGCGTGAGCGCTTGTGCCTGTGACACACCGGCACACATCAAGGTAGCCTCACCGGGGGCGACAGGCAAGACCTTCAAAGACACTTCAGTGATGAGCCCCAACTGACCCCAACTGCCCGCAAGCAAACGCGACACGTCATAGCCGGCCACGTTTTTCATCACTTGGCCACCAAAGGTCAGGTGTTCACCTTTGCCATTGATGACACGGGCACCCAACACAAAGTCGCGCACCGTGCCGACACTGGCACGCGCGGGGCCACTCAGACCTGCAGCCACCATGCCACCAATCGTCGCACCCGCGCCGAAATGCGGTGGTTCGAAAGCAAAGCACTGGCCTTGCGCTGCCAAAGCCGCTTCCACCTCCGCCAAGGATGTGCCGCTGCGCACGGTGATGACCAGCTCACTCGGCTCATAGCTCAAGATGCCGCTGTACACGGTGGTGTCAAGCACCTCGCCTTGCAGCGATGGGCCTAAAAAGTCTTTGGTGCCACCGCCGCGCAAGCGCAAAGGCTGGGCAGTTTGAGTGGCTTGAAGAATGCGATGTGTGAAATATTGCAGGGTGTCTTGCATGGCTCACATGGTAGCCGCTGGGCTTGCGAAGGCTTTTGAATTTTTTGCACAGGGCCGTTAAAAATCCCTCGGCCAGGCAACCTAAGCGACATCACAAACAGGCACAAAAAAGCCCGCCGTGAGGCGGGCTGTAAAGTCCAAGGAAACCTTGAAGAACTTGAAAAATTAACGGTGGTAGGCAGTTTCGCCGTGTGAGCTGATGTCGAGGCCTTCGCGCTCTTCTTCTTCGCTGACACGCAGACCCAGAACCATGTCCACAATCTTGTAGGCGATGTAGGAAACCACACCAGACCACAGAATTGTCGTTGTCACAGCTTCCAGCTGGATCAACACTTGGCCGCCGATGGAGTACTCAGCACCCACAGCGTTGGCCACGTAGTCGTACACACCTGTGCCGCCGAGTGAAGGTGCTGCGAACACGCCGGTCAACAACGCACCCACAATACCGCCCACGCCGTGGACACCGAACACATCGAGTGAGTCGTCAGCGCCCAACAGGCGTTTCAGACCGTTCACACCCCACAAGCAGAAGAAGCCGCCTGCAACACCGATCACGATGGCACCCATAGGGCCTACGAAACCGCAAGCAGGAGTGATCGCCACCAAACCAGCCACAGCACCAGAAGCAGCGCCCAACATGGAGGCCTTGCCTTTGGACAATGCTTCACCAGCAATCCAGCTCAATGCAGCTGCAGCAGTCGCCACCAAGGTGTTCACGAATGCAAGAGCAGCGACGCCGTTGGCTTCGAGGTTAGAACCGGCGTTGAAACCGAACCAACCCACCCACAACAAGGATGCGCCAACCATGGTCAATGTCAGGCTGTGAGGCGCCATAGATTCTTTGCCGTAGCCTGTGCGCTTGCCGATCACGTAAGCACCGACCAAACCTGCAACCGCAGCGTTGATGTGCACCACAGTACCGCCAGCGAAGTCCAACGCACCTTTGGCCCACAACCAGCCAGCAGCGGCCGTCACAGTTTCCAACGAAGCAGCGTCAGTGATCGCATCTGGGCCGTCCCAATACCAAACCATGTGAGCCACGGGCAAGTAGCTGAACGTGAACCAAATGCCACAGAACAACAACACAGCCGAGAAACGCACACGCTCCGCGAATGCACCCACGATCAATGCGCAAGTGATGGCAGCGAATGTCGCTTGGAAAGCAGCGAATGTGAACTCAGGAATCACAACACCCTTGCTGAACGTGGCAGCGATGGAGTCAGGCGTGATGCCCTTCAAGAACAGTTTGTCGAAGCCGCCAAAGAACGGTGAGCCAGCGCTGAACGCGACGGTGTAGCCGTAGATGACCCACAACACATAAATGAGTGAGCTGACGACAAACACTTGCATCAACACAGACAGCATGTTCTTACTGCGAACCAAACCGCCGTAGAACAAAGCCAAACCAGGGATGGTCATCAAGATCACCAACACGGTGGAGATCGTCATAAAGGCGGTGTCGCCTTTGTTAGGAACGGCTGCAGGCGCTGCAGCTTCGGCAGCTGGCGCAGCGGCAGCAGGTGCTGCTGCGGGGGCTGTAACTTTGACATCAGCGGCAGGGGCCGTTTGCGCCATCGCGGCAGTGCCGCCAAGCAGCAAACCAAACCCGAGGGCCAGAGAGGCTAGAAATTTTTTCATGATGGGGTCTTTCTTAAAGCGCTTCAGGACCGGTTTCACCAGTACGGATGCGGACGACTTGTTCGAGGTCGTAAACAAAAATCTTGCCGTCGCCGATCTTGCCGGTACGTGCAGAACCTTCGATGGCTTCGATGGCGCGGTCGACGTGTTCAGCGTCAACCGCCGCTTCGATCTTGACCTTGGGCAAGAAGTCAACCACGTACTCAGCACCGCGATACAACTCGGTATGGCCTTTCTGACGGCCGAAGCCTTTGACTTCAGTAACAGTGATGCCCTGAACCCCGATTTGTGACAAGGCCTCGCGGACCTCGTCCAACTTAAAGGGTTTGATGATGGCAGTGATGAGTTTCATGGTTGCTCCTAGAGAAGACTATTAGCTTGGTTTAGAAGCTGTACTTAACGCCAACGACCAAAGTGCTTTTCGACACGTCGTAGCCAGAGGTGTACGAACTCTTAAAGTTGGTTGAATTGCCATTTGTGGCGATTGCCGCAACGCTGGCAGACAAACCATCACCCAAGTCTTTGTTCAGAGTCAACGCGATGTCGTTGTAGCTAATGCCAGGCAAGTTCTTCACCATCTGACGGCCCACGTGTGGCACCAAGCTATAGCCATTGCCCAAGTCGAAAGTAGCGCTCAGATCGAGGTATGTGCTGCCCTTGCTGTTGGGGTTGCCGAACAAGTCAGAAAAAGCGTAGGAATACTTCAAGGTCGCTGGACCCGCAGTTACAGCACCGTAGACCTCATCTGTGTTGGCGTTGACATAGCCAGCATCTTTCAAAGTGTTACCCACGTATTCGTAGCGCAAGTAGCCCACGTCATACGCCAAGCCAGCAGCTTCAAATTTGTAACCACCGTACAAGTCCAGTTCAACTGGGCCTTTTGCTTCCGTAGAGTTTGCGGGTGCAACATCTTTGATCCACTTGATGGTCGAACCCCAAGCGCCCAAATAGAAGCCATTGGCGTTTGCGTAGTCCACGCCACCTTGCAATGCTGGGTCGCCCTTGGTTTGAGCGATACCGCGGTAACGGTATTGGCTCACAACACCGACGTTGTAAGTCACTTCAGGAGTTTCAGCGGCAGGTGCAGTTTGTGCAAATGCAGCAGAAGAGGTAGCCAAGAGGGCCAACACGATTTTGGACTTGAAGTTCATAGTTTTCTCCGTTGAAAAATAAAGAGGGATACACCTACTTAGCAGGGTCCGTGCCAGCGTTGAAGTCCACAAAAGTGTTCTCTTGACTCGAACTAAGACCCAAAGTGATGCAGTAGTCTGATGACTGCGCCATCTTTGCGCACGTAAATGGTGCGCCACTTTATCTCGCACGCCCCGTGATAGGGACAAAACTCAAAAAGAGAAGCTTTATGACACTTGCGTTAATTCACAGCCGCGCACTTTTGGGTTTACAAGCCCCTGCAGTGACCGTTGAGGTGCATTTGGCCAATGGTCTGCCCAGTTTCACGCTGGTGGGTTTGGCCGACACCGAAGTCAAAGAGGCGAGGGAACGTGTGCGCTGCGCAATTCAAAACGCGGGCTTGGAGTTTCCGACGAACAAAAGAATCACGGTCAATTTGGCGCCTGCCGACTTGCCCAAAGATTCGGGGCGTTTTGATTTGCCCATTGCCTTGGGCATCTTGGCCGCCCTCGGACAACTGGATGAAGCCGCCTTGGCGCTGCATGAGTTTGCGGGCGAGTTGTCGCTGTCTGGTGAATTACGCCCTGTGCGTGGCGCATTGGCGATGGGATTGGCGTTGCGTGGTGCGGGTGTTCGCACGCGTTTGGTGTTGCCACCGGGCAGCGCAGAAGAAGCGTCATTGGTGCCCACCGCAGAGGTCTACCGCGCGCAGCATTTGAGTGACGTTGTCGCGCACTTTGCCAAAACGGAGAGACGAGAGATTGCCCAAAACGACGCAGCCACTACGCACCCCGTCCATCCCTCCGAAGGTTGGTGTCGCATCACAGCCCCTAGCGTGAGCGCGCCAAAGATCGCCCACGCGCCCGATTTGGCCGATGTGAAAGGTCAAGCGGGTCCACGTCGGGCCCTAGAGATTGCAGCAGCGGGCGGACACTCTCTCTTATTAGTAGGGCCACCGGGCACAGGCAAGTCCATGTTGGCGCAGCGCTTTTCGGCACTCTTGCCGGACATGACGCTAGACGAGGCCCTTGAAAGCGCGGCCATCGCCAGTTTGGCTGGTCGTTTTGAATTGGGTCAATGGATGCAACGGCCCACACGCAGCCCGCATCACACCGCCACCTCGGTTGCGTTGGTGGGAGGAGGCACACCCCCTCGTCCAGGAGAAATATCGCTGGCGCATCATGGCGTGCTTTTTTTAGATGAGTTAGCCGAAGTCAAACGCAGCGCGTTAGAGGCGCTGCGCGAACCTCTGGAAAACGGCCACATCACCATTTCACGTGCGGCCACACAAGCTAAGTTTCCGGCCAAATTTCAACTCATCGCAGCCATGAATCCCTGCCCTTGTGGCTACTTGGGCTCAACACTCAAAGCGTGTCGATGCACACCAGACCAAGTGGCGCGTTACCAAGGCAAGCTGAGTGGGCCGTTGTTAGACCGCATTGACTTGCAAGTTGAAGTCCCCACACTGGCGACCGACGTGTTGATGCAAGCCACGCCTGGCGAATCCACGGCCACCGTGCGCACACGCTGCTTAACGGCCCACCACAAAGCATGGGTACGACAAGGCACCACCAACCACGACTTGCAGGGTCAGGCACTCGAAACGCACATGCACCTCGACACCAGCGCGGCCACGTTTTTACGAAATGCAGCCACCAAGTTGGGCTGGTCTAGCCGAAGCACGCACCGTGCTTTGCGCGTGGCACGCACGATTGCCGACTTGGCCGACAGCACCACGGTTGAAGTGGCGCATGTGGCTGAGGCGTTGCAATACCGACGGGTGTTGGTGCATTAAACACGTGTGCCCAACACCACGCCCTCACGCTGTAATTGCAGCATCACCGGTTTGGCCTCATGCACAAAGGTCTCGGGCTCTGGGTGTGACAACCAACGAGCAAGCGTCAGCAAGGCTTGCGCGCCGGTTTGCCCTTCTCGCAACAGATCAAGGAGTTGGCTGCGAAACATGCTGCTGTCAAACACATGGAGCTCGTCATTCACATCACGCAGCATGGACACGTAAATGTGTTGCATGTCGTTGAGTTTGTGCTCATCTGATGTGCCATGCAGTGGCCATTCATAGACGGCCTCTACATGCGTGGGGTTGAGCACCACAGCACGCTGCATCACATCACCGTGGACATCGAAAGCAGGCCAATTGACAGAGGCGGTGCTGACCGCATTTTGCAACCACTCATAGTGCGCCAGGTCTTGCAACCAAGCAGGTAAGCCCTGCATGCTGGGGCTCTGAGACACATGCGCCACAAACGCGCGCTGCACCGCACCAGCCCAAGGCGCGTGGCTAGGTGCCTCTTTCAAGAATAAGCGCACGGCTTGCTGCCATAGGTCTTCGCCCAGCAAAGCATGTGTCACGGGAAACGCCGTGTCTAGCACCTCGCTCAAATGCGCGGCCATTGCTTGCGTGCATGCGATCGCATCTTCAATAGTCACCTCATCGGGGGGCAACACCGCTGAAGGGTTGCGTAAATAACGCGCGAGGGCGAATTGGGATTGGCGGAAATCGTTCAGCATGGCATCGTTCCCAAGTTCAGTTGTGTCACATCGTCCACACAGCGCGCCACGCGTCGGTGGGTACGCGCCAGCACGTCACCTAACAAGGCGTATTCACAGCCCACGCGCACATAGTCCACGCAATCTAAAGGCAGCGCATCTAAAAAGTCATGTGGGTCAAAGTCAAACCGCGCGCCATTGGCTGCCAGTGCATGCAAATCTAAATGCAAGCTGCATCCGGCTTGGCGCACCACCATCTGGATGAATTGCGCCTCGGTCATCTCCACCTGCAAGGGTTTCATGACATGCGCCACATTGCGAACCCCGATGCGCATGCCCAATGCATCTTGCACCTGCGCAATGCGTGCCACCGTCCAAGCCACAGCGGCTGGCGTGTGGGGAATGGGCAAGTTGACAAACAAAGGGGCGTCGTCGGCGCTCCAACTCAAGGCCTCAGAAAACACCTGAATGTCGTGCGCCTCAATGAAGGCACGCAAATCACACAAGGTCTGTTTATCCAGCGCACTGGGACCGCCCAAAGACAAGCTTTGACTCAGACACACGCTCGGGTAGCACTGGGTGAGTTGCTGCAAGTCTTTGCCTAGGCGACCGCCAAGGCCCACCCAATCGGGAGCCGTGAGTTCTAAAAACTGAATGTTCTCAGGCGCACGTTGTTTCAACGGCGTCAACAAGGGTGGACGTAAGGCCAAGCCTGCGCCCTGCAAGGTGTGATGTTTCATAAGTGTCTGTCATCAATGGGCCAAGACTTGGCCTGTAGCCATGACTTCGGCAGCTTGGTGCAAAACCTAAAGAAACGAAGATACGAATCACAAACTTTTTGAGTAGCACCTATATCTATCAAAAAACCACTGCGCAGAACTCTAAAAATACCCCCTCACTCGATTCGTCAATAGGCACAAAAAAGCCCGCTGATCAGCGGGCTTTTGCGTCAACTCAAGAGGTTTACAAGTTGGGGGCCAACAACCGTTCTAGGTCTTTCACCGCCACGCCTTGACGTTGGGCCAAGTCTTGCACTTGGTCATCGCCGATCCGTCCCACGTTGAAATATTTGGCATCGGGATGCGCCAAGTAAAAACCGCTCACGCTTGCGGCAGGCGTCATGGCCAAACTGCTGGTCAGGCCCATGTCGATTTCGTCGCACTGCAACACAGCAAACATGTCTTTCTTCGCGCTGTGATCTGGGCACGCGGGGTAACCCGGCGCAGGACGAATGCCTTGGTATTTTTCCTGGATGAGCTCTTGGTTGCTCAAGGCTTCATCTGCCGCGTATCCCCACAAATCGGTGCGCACACGGTGGTGCATGCACTCGGCAAAGGCTTCGGCCAAGCGGTCGGCCAAGGCTTTGAACAAAATGGCTGAGTAGTCGTCATGCGCGTCGATGAAACGCTTTTCTTGCTTCTCAGCGCCCAAACCAGCGGTGACGGCAAACAGGCCCACATAGTCGGCAGCTTGGGTTTGGTCAGCCACAAAGTCGGCCAAGCAGCGGTTGGGGTTGTTGTTTGGCTTGACCGTTTGTTGGCGCAAACCGTGCCACGTCATCACCTGTTGTTGACGGGTTTCGTCGGCATACAAAACAATGTCGTCGCCCACGCGCTGTGCGGGGTACAAGCCCACCACCGCGTTGGCTGTGAGCCAGCGGTTAGCGATGATTTTTTTCAACATCGCTTGACCATCGGCGTACACCTTTTTGGCTTCCACGCCCACCACTTCGTCGTCCAAGATGGCGGGGAAAGGACCCGCCAAATCCCAGGTTTGAAAGAACGGGGCCCAGTCGATGTATTTCTCTAGCTCGGCCAAGTCAAAGTTTTTGAACACGCGACGGCCAATGAATTTGGGCTTGGCAGGCTTGTAGTGGTCAAAGCTCACTTGCGTGGCATTCGCGCGCGCTTGCGCCAGCGTGACCAACGGCGTTTGTTTTTTGTTGGCATGCTGCTCGCGCACGTTGGCGTAGTCGGCATTCAACTCAGCAATGTATTTGGCGGCTTGGTCTGACAACAGACCTTGCGCCACGCTCACGCTGCGCGAGGCGTCGGGCACATAGACGACGGGACCTTCGTAGTGCGGCGCAATCTTCACGGCGGTGTGCACGCGGCTGGTGGTGGCACCACCAATCATCAACGGCATTAACCGCGAACGGAAGTAGTCGTCTTTTTGCATTTCGCCGGCGACGTATTGCATCTCTTCAAGCGATGGGGTGATGAGGCCGGACAAGCCAATGATGTCTGCGCCCTCTTCTTTGGCCTTGGCCAAAATTTCGTGGCAAGGCACCATGACACCCATGTTCACCACTTCGTAGTTGTTGCACTGCAAAACCACGGTGACGATGTTTTTGCCGATATCGTGCACGTCGCCTTTGACCGTGGCCATGACGATCTTGCCCTTGGCCTTCACGTCTTGGCCCGCTTCAGCTTGCAAGCGTTTTTCTTCTTCGATGTAAGGCACGAGGTGCGCCACGGCTTGCTTCATCACGCGGGCCGACTTGACCACTTGCGGCAAGAACATCTTGCCCTGGCCAAACAAATCACCCACCACGTTCATACCGTCCATCAACGGCCCTTCGATGACGTGCAACGGGCGACCACCCTTGGCCAAAATTTCGCGGTAGGCCTCTTCGGTGTCTTCGGTGATGAACTCGGTGATGCCGTGCACCAGCGCATGGCTGAGGCGATCTTGCACCGACACAGGCGCATCGGGCGTGCCGCGCCAAGCGAGTTTTTGACTGTCATCTTTGGCCGCGCCTTTGGCGGTTTCAGCGACTTCAATCAAGCGCTCGCCCGCCGTGAGATGGGCCTCACCCTCTTTGTATTGGGGCACACGGTTCAACACCACGTCTTCCACACGCTCGCGCAGTGTGGGCTCTAAATCGTCGTACACGCCAACCATGCCCGCGTTGACAATGCCCATGTCCATGCCCGCTTGAATGGCGTGGTACAGGAACACGGTGTGAATGGCTTCGCGCACGGGGTCGTTGCCGCGGAAGCTGAACGACACGTTCGACACACCGCCGCTCACCTTGGCGCCGGGCAGGTTTTGCTTGATCCAACGCGTAGCCTCGATGAAGTCGACCGCATAGTTGTCGTGTTCTTCAATGCCGGTGGCAATGGCGAAGATGTTGGGGTCAAAGATGATGTCTTCAGGTGGAAAACCCACCTCGTCCACCAACACACGGTAGGCGCGTTCGCAAATTTCAATCTTGCGTGCGTAGGTGTCGGCTTGGCCTTTTTCGTCAAACGCCATCACCACCGCAGCTGCGCCGTAGCGTTTGACCAACTTGGCTTGACGCTTGAACTCGTCCAAACCTTCTTTCATGCTGATGGAGTTGACGATGCCTTTGCCTTGGATACAGCGCAAGCCCGCTTCGATGACGGACCACTTCGACGAGTCCACCATCACAGGGACACGCGCAATGTCGGGCTCACCGGCCATGAGGTTCAGGAAACGCACCATCGCCGCTTGGCTGTCGAGCATGGCTTCGTCCATGTTGACATCAATCACCTGTGCGCCGTTTTCCACCTGCTGACGCGCCACGGCCAAGGCTTGCTCGTACTCGCCATTCAAGATCATGCGTGCAAAGGCTTTGGAGCCTGTGACGTTGGTGCGCTCGCCAACGTTGACAAACAAACTGCCCTCGCCGATGGTGACGGGCTCAAGGCCAGACAGCTTCATGGGGGGAACTGCAGTGGAATTCATGGAGGTACTCACCTGGGGGCTAACAAAACAGGTGAGCGTCGTTGCAAAAGGTTCGGCCCCAAGCCTGACTTCACGCGCGAACCTAGAAAAGGTAGGGTGAAGCTGCAACGCTCCTTGGGGAGGGCTTATATTTTAACTGAGCTGCGCACGCGGCCCCGTTTGCAGGTCAAGCCGCTTCGCGATAAAAAGGCCCCGCGCTCAACGCACGTGCCTTTTGGTCAGCCACCGCATTGCCAATGGCTGCAATGTGCTCGGGCGTGGTGCCGCAGCAGCCGCCCACGATGTTGACCAAACCTTCGGCCGCAAACTCGTGCAACAGGCGGCTGGTCACGTCAGGCGTTTCGTCAAAGCCCGTGTCGCTCATCGGGTTGGGCAAACCGGCATTGGGGTAGCAACTGATGAAGGTGTCGCCTGCAACCTTATTCAACTCTTGGATGTAGGGGCGCATCAGCGTGGCACCCAAAGCGCAATTCAGGCCAATGGCCAGAGGCTGTGCGTGGCGCACGCTGTGCCAAAACGCGGTAACAGTTTGGCCGCTCAAGATACGACCCGACGCGTCGGTCACCGTGCCGCTGATGATGAGGGGCAGGCGTTCGCCCGAGGCTTCAAAGAACTCTTCAATCGCAAACAGTGCGGCTTTGGCGTTGAGCGTGTCAAAAATGGTTTCGACCAACAGCACATCTGAGCCGCCTTCGACCAAGGCTTTGACTTGGTCGTAGTACGCGGCACGCAACTCTTCAAAGTTCACGTTGCGAGCGCCTGCGTCGTTCACATCGGGGCTGATGCTGGCAGTTTTGGGCGTGGGGCCTACTGCGCCAGCCACAAAGCGGGGTTTGTCGGGCGTGCTGTATTTGTCGCAGGCTTCGCGGGCGAGGCGGGCTGAGGCCACGTTCATTTCGTAAGCCAAGTCGGCCATGTCGTAATCGGCTTGGGCAATCGTGGTGGCACCAAAGGTGTTGGTTTCAATCAAGTCGGCACCTGCAGCCAAGTAACGCTCGTGGATGTCGCGAATCACGTCGGGACGGGTCAGGCTGAGCAACTCGTTGTTGCCTTTCACGTCTTTGTGGAAGTCTTTGAAACGCTCGCCGCGGTATTGCGCTTCGCTCAGCTTGAAGCGTTGAATCATGGTGCCCATCGCGCCGTCGAGGATGGCAATGCGTTTGGCCAAGATGGCTGGCAATTCTTTGGCGCGTGTGTAAGCTTGAGTCATCCCGCCATTGTAAGAAGGGTGACAATACCGCCCCATGCCGCACCTTCTGCAACCCCACCATCACCTCGCCCATTCGGATGTGGCTGAGGTGAACCCGCAGGACATTTTGCGCGAGGTGTTTGGCTACAACGCGTTTCGCGGTCCACAACAAGCCATCGTCGACCACGTGTGTGGGGGCGGTGATGCGCTGGTGCTCATGCCCACGGGGGGCGGCAAATCGCTGTGCTACCAAATTCCTGCCATTGCGCGCCAGCGTGCGGGGCACGGCATCACCATTGTGGTGTCGCCACTCATCGCGCTCATGCATGACCAAGTGGGGGCGCTGCACGAGGCCGGGGTTGAAGCGGCCTTTTTAAATTCCAGTTTGACTGGCGAAGAAGCCAATGCCGTCGAGCAACGCCTGCGTCGCGGCGACATCACCTTGCTGTACGCCGCGCCTGAGCGCATCACCACGCCGCGCTTTTTGGCGCAGCTGGACGCGCTGCACGAGCAGGGGCAACTCAGCTTGTTTGCCATTGACGAAGCGCATTGCGTGAGCCAGTGGGGCCACGATTTCCGCCCCGAATACCGCGCCCTCACCGTGCTGCACGAGCGCTATGCGGGCGTGCCACGCATGGCGCTCACCGCCACCGCCGACGCGCTCACGCGGGCCGACATCGTGGAGCGTTTGCAGCTCGAAGACGCGCAGCAGTTCGTCAGCAGCTTTGACCGCCCAAACATCCGCTACACCATCGTCGAGAAGAAAGATGCGTCCACCCAACTGCTGCGCTTCATCCAGCGCGAGCACACAGGACCGGACTGGCAAGACAGCGGCATCGTGTATTGCCAATCGCGCAAACGTGTGGAAGAGGTGGCCAAGAACTTGTGCGACGCAGGCATTGCCGCACTGCCCTACCACGCAGGCTTAGACAGCGCCATCCGACAAAAGCACCAAAACCGTTTCTTGCGCGAAGAAGGTTTGGTGATGGTGGCCACAGTGGCGTTTGGCATGGGCATCGACAAACCCGATGTGCGCTTTGTGGCGCACTTGGACATGCCTAAAAACATCGAAGGCTATTACCAAGAAACTGGCCGAGGGGGCCGCGATGGTCAGGCCGCGCACGCGTGGATGGCCTACGGTTTGAACGACGTGGTGAACCAACGCCGCATGATTGACGAAAGCCCCGCAGGCGAAGACTTCAAACAAGTCATGCGCGGCAAGCTCGACGCGCTGCTGGCCTTGGCCGAGGCCACCGACTGCCGCCGCGTGCGATTGTTGGGCTACTTTGGCGAGACCTACGCACCACAGGACAAGGGCAGCCAAGACGCCACCGCTCCGAGCGCGGGGGTGCGTTACACCTGTGGTAACTGCGACAACTGCTTGCAGCCTCCCGAAATTTGGGACGGCACCGAAGCCGCGCGCATGTTGCTGTCCACCATCTACCGCATCAAGCAACAAAGCGGCATGTCATTTGGCGCGGGTCATGTGATGGACATCTTGCGTGGCAAAACCACCGAAAAAGTCACGCAGCATGGCCACGACAAACTCAGCACCTTTGGCATTGGTGCGCACTTCAGCGAGGTGCAACTACGCGGCGTGCTGCGTCAGCTGATTGCCTTGGGCGCATTGGGGGTGGACGCGCAAGCCTTCAACACCCTGTATTTAACCGAGGCCTCACGCGCCGTGCTCAAAGGCGAGGTCACGGTGCGCTTGCGTGCCTCGGTCTCGACCCCTGCTGATCGTCGCGGCAAACGCAGTGCCACCGGCGCCGCCAAACCCGCCCCCATTGCGCTGGATGCCAGCGCACAAACACGCTACGAGGCCCTCAAAGCTTGGCGCGCCGAAGTGGCAAGGTCACACAACTTGCCCGCCTACGTCATCTTCCACGATGCAACACTGGCCGCCATTGCCCAAGCCGAACCGCAAGACTTGGATGCGCTGCAAGGCATTGCAGGCATTGGTGCGAAAAAACTCGACGCCTATGGCGACGAAGTTCTGCGGGTCGTTGCGCATCCCGCGTGAACCCCGGCTTTCGGCGGGTTTACCCTGTCACCGCGACGACTCGAAAATGGGTCAACTCCCCTAGAATTTGTCATCACTCATATTGATAGAGGAGATCCCACATGTCCCACGACACCCAAGCGCACGCGGCCGAACAAGACGTTGTCGAAGCCATCGTTCCCCTGATGCCCATCGTGTTGCCCGTCGCCGGTGCTGTGCTGATTTTCTTGCTGGCCTTCATCGCGGTCACGATGGCGTAAAGCCGCAAGGCGGCCGCACCACATTCGGTCATACCGCCCCAAAAAGCGCCAAGCCAAGGCGCTTTTTTGTATTCTTTTAGGTACTTTTTCTGTTTTTAATGCCCCTTGAAAGGCTACGTAAGGGGTTGGATTCTTAAAATACTTGACCGCCCAAAATCAGGGCGGCAATGAATTGAGGTCAGAGCCTCGCAGACAACCGGCTGGGCTCTGACCTCAATTTTTTGACTTAGGAGCTTTCCATGACCATCCATGCACCCGCATATGTAAAGAACCCCAAGCTGGTCGCTTGGGTCGCCGAAATGGCCGCTTTGTGCAAACCCGACACCGTCTACTGGTGTGACGGCAGCCAAGAAGAATACGACCGCCTCTGCCAACAACTGGTGGACGCGGGCACCTTCAAAAAACTCAACCCCGCCAAACGCGCCAACTCTTTCCTCGCCTGCTCTGACCCTTCAGACGTGGCTCGCGTGGAAGACCGCACCTTCATTTGTTCCGAGAAAAAAGAAGATGCAGGCCCGACCAACAACTGGATGGCCCCTGCCGACATGCGCGCCACGTTGAACCCCTTGTTCGACGGTTGCATGAAAGGCCGCACCATGTACGTGATTCCTTTCAGCATGGGCCCCTTGGGTTCACACATTGCCCACGTCGGCATTGAGCTGTCGGACAGCGCCTACGTGGTGGTCAACCAAAAACTCATGACCCGCATGGGCAAAGCCGTGTACGACGTGATCGGCACTGACGGCCCCTTTGTGCCTTGCGTGCACACCGTGGGCGCACCTTTGGCGGCTGGCGAAAAAGACACCACCTCTTGGCCTTGCAACCCCACCACCAAGTACATCGTGCACTATCCAGAGACCCGCGAAATTTGGTCTTACGGTTCGGGTTACGGCGGCAACGCGTTGTTGGGCAAAAAGTGCTTTGCTTTGCGCATTGCGTCCAACATGGGCCGCGACCAAGGTTGGTTGGCCGAACACATGCTCATCTTGGGCGTGACCAGCCCAGAAGGCAAAAAGTACCACGTGGCGGCTGCTTTTCCAAGCGCATGCGGCAAAACCAACTTCTCCATGTTGGTTCCCCCAGCTGCGTTTGAAGGCTGGAAAGTCACCACCATCGGTGACGACATCGCTTGGATCAAGCCACACGCTGACGGCAAGATGTACGCCATCAATCCAGAAGCTGGCTACTTTGGCGTCGCCCCCGGCACCAACATGAAGACCAACCCCAACTGCATGTTGAGCTTGCACAAAGACGTGATCTTCACCAACGTGGCCCTGACCGACGACGGCGACGTGTGGTGGGAAGGCATGGAAAAAGACACAGGCAAGTTGCCAGACCACTTGATCGACTGGCAAGGCAAGGACTGGACACCCGCGATCGCCAAAGAAACTGGCGCAAAAGCAGCACATCCCAACGCCCGCTTCACCGTGGCAGCCACCAACAACCCAGCACTTGACCCTCAGTGGGACGACGCCAATGGCGTGGCCATCGATGCCATGATGTTTGGCGGCCGCCGCTCCACCACCGTGCCACTCGTGACCGAAGCCCGCAACTGGACCGAAGGCGTGTACATGGCCGCCACCATGGGCTCTGAAACCACGGCTGCCGCCTTTGGCGCACAAGGCGTGGTGCGCCGCGACCCCTTCGCCATGCTGCCCTTCTGTGGCTACAACATGAGCGACTACTTCCAACACTGGTTGGACATGGGTGCCAAACAAGAAGCTGCTGGCTACAAACTGCCTGCGCTGTACTGCGTCAACTGGTTCCGCAAAGACGAGTCTGGCTCGTTCGTGTGGCCCGGCTATGGCGACAACATGCGCGTGCTGAAATGGATCATCGACCGCTTGGAAGGTAAAGCCCAAGGTCACAACACCATGTTTGGTGTGGCCCCTGAGTACAGCGAAATCAACTGGACTGGCATCAACTTCAGCGCGGACGACTTTGCCAAAGTGACCCACATCGACAAAGCGGCGTGGGCCGAAGAGTTCAAGTTGCACGAAGAGCACTTCAGTAAGCTGTCACACAACCTGCCCAAAGCCATGAGCGACACACTCAAAGCGTTGGAAAACCGCTTGGCAACAGCCTAATCAGCGTCCTACACGCTGACGCGTGTGACACTGAAAAAATCCCCGCGATCGTTACTGGTCGCGGGGATTTTTTTGTGGCGCCAAGCGTTCACCCGTTTTGGATCACAGCAATCAACGCATTCACGGCTTGTTGCGCGTGTTCACCCTCGGCATAAAGCTCCACCAAGTCATTGTGTTGCGCCCCCAATGACATCACATCAGCCACTGATTTGGCGTTGACGACTCGACCATGACAAGCAACGGTCATGACCCCGTCGTAGTGAGATGCCGTCATGGCAAACTGAGCCGCAACGTGCGGGTCTAGCCCGTTTTTGCCGGTGAGTTTGAGTGTGATGGGTAAAGTGTGTTCGGTCATATTTGCACCCGCGTACCAAGCTCCACGACGGAGTTATCGGGCAAGTGAAAAAACTCCACGATGCCACCAGAGTTACGGCTCATCGCTGAAAACAGCTTTTCTCGCCACTGCGCCATGCCACCACCCGGTGTTGACACCACCGTTTCGCGGCTCAAAAAATAAGACGTTTCAAACAAAGGAATCTCTAAACCCAGCGCTTGGCAATGCGTCAACGCTTTGGGCACATCAGGCGCATTCATAAAGCCAAACCTGATCCACACTTGCCAAAAATGTTCGCTCATGCGTTCAACCCGCACACGATGCCGATCGGACACCCAAGGCACGTTGTCAAACTCCACCGTCAAGATGATGTTTTTCTCGTGCAGCACTTGGTTGTGTTTCATGTTGTGCAGCAAGGCTTGAGGCACTGTTTCAGGGTTGGCGACTGCGTAAATCGCGGTACGTTTGGCCAGGTAGGTATTGCCTGTGTCAATGTGTTGGATAAACCCTTTCAAATCCAAACCATCTCGTCGAATGGTCTCAACCACCAACGCGCGACCGCGTGACCAAGTGGTCATCACCAAGTACAACGTCAAGCCCAGCACCAATGGCAACCAACCGCCATCAAAGAACTTGATGATGCAGCCAGCGAACAAAAACGTGTCAATGCTCAAGAAGAACAACGTTGCACCCACCGCCAAAGGCGTCGGCATTTTCCAAGCGTCGTGCACCACAAAAAAGGTCATGACCGTGGTGATCACCATCGTCAACGTCACCGCAATGCCGTAAGCACCGGCCAAAGCAGATGAACTTCTAAAAGCTAAAACAGCAATCACCACGCCTGCCAACAAAATCCAATTCACGCCTGGCATGTAGATCTGTCCAACCTCTTGCTCAGAGGTGTACTTGATGTTCATGCGCGGCAAAAAGCCCAACAAAATGGCTTGCTTAGTCATGGAATACGCGCCCGAAATAACGGCTTGCGACGCAATGATGGCGGCCACGGTTGCTAACAGCACTGCAGCAATGAGCCACGCCTCTGGAAACATGCGGAAAAATGGATTTTCAATCGCCGTAGGATCACGCATCAGCAAGGCACCTTGCCCCATGTAATGCAAAGCCAAACTCGGCATGACCAAACCCATCCACGCCATTTGAATCGGCTTGCGGCCAAAATGGCCCATGTCGGCATACAAGGCCTCAGCGCCTGTCAATGCCAACACCACCGCGCCCACAGCAGCCAAGATGAGGGGGCCGCGATCCCACAAGAAGTTGACCGCATACAACGGGTTCAGCGCATTCAGAATCAATGGGGTCTGCACAATTTGCGCCACACCGGTTGCGCCCAAAATCAAAAACCAAATCACGATGATGGGGCCAAAGAATTTGCCCACAAAGTGGGTCCCCCAACGCTGCATGACAAACAACAGCACCAGCACCGTCAGTGCAATCGGCACGACATAGGGCTGCAAGACTGGCGTGACCACCTCCAGCCCCTCCACTGCGCCCAGCACAGAAATGGCAGGCGTGATGACGCTGTCACCATAAAACAAAGTGGCACCAAACAAGCCCAGCAGTAGCAAAAAGTGGCGCAACTTCGGGTTGTGTTTGACGGCATTCGCAGCCAAGGCCGTGAGCGCTAAAGCACCGCCCTCACCACGGTTGTCGGCACGCAAAATCAAAATCACATATTTGAGCGTGACGATCAACATCAATGCCCAAAAGATGGTGGATACCGTACCGATCAAATTCTCTGGCGTCAGCGCTACGCCCGTCGCGGGCAAGAACACCTCTTTCACCGTGTACAACGGACTGGTGCCAATGTCGCCGTACACCACGCCGATGGCACCCAAAGTCAATGCGGCCGTTGACTGACGCTTGATGTGCGCCGAAGGGTTGTCTGAATCTATCTCTGACATGAGCACTCCTATCTAAGTGCCCTCAGCTTGCCAGCGTTGACGTTAGGAAAGCATAAGTGTCCGTATCCGGCGCATGCCGCCGCCCTATTCGGCCAAACGGTAGCCCACACCGGGCTCGGTCAGCAGCAAGGTAGGTTCAGTTGGGTTGACCTCTAACTTGGCGCGCAACTGGCCCATGTAGAGGCGCAAATAATGGGTTTGATCCACATGTTCAGCGCCCCAGACATCTACCAACAGTTGGCGGTGCGTCACCACCTGCCCTGCTTGACGGACCAAACGCGCCAGCAGTTTGAACTCGGTCGGTGTCAGATGTACGGGCTCACCCGCCTTGCGCACCGTGTGTTTGGCGAGGTCAATTTCTAATGCGCCGCAGTTGTACTGAGTTTGTGGGGCCTGCACCACCGTACCACGATGACGCAGCGTGACACGCATGCGCGCCAGCAACTCGCTGATGCTGAACGGCTTGACCAAATAATCGTCAGCACCTGCGTCCAGCAGATCCACCTTGTTTGCATCGTCGTGACGTGCCGAAATAATCAAAATGGGCAAGGCGTATTGAGCGCGTACGCGGCGCATCAAGTCGCCGCCATCTCCGTCAGGCAACCCTAAATCTAAAACCAGCAAATCTAAAGGGCTGTCAGAGGTCATGCTGTGACGCAGGACCGCGTTGGCATCGGCTGCGCTGCCACTGGCAATCACCTCATAACCTTCCACACTCAACGCGTCACGTAAGGTTTGACGCAAATCACGGTCATCTTCAACCAACAATACTTTGAGGGCCATTTGCTTTATGCCTCCAACATCACATCAGGCTGTGGCGCTACGGGGAAAGACAAACAGATCACCGCGCCATGTGGCTCGCGATCTTGCACCCAAATCTGCGCGCCATGCACCTTGGCAATGGCTTTGCACACGGCCAAGCCCACGCCCATGCCCCGGCGCAATTGAGTTTCATCCGTCGCATCGGCCTGTGCTGCGTCGGCATGCACACGCTCAAAGACTTGAAACACTTTGTCTTTCCATGCATCGTCGATGCCCATTCCTTGATCCATCACGCGCACTTCTAGCGCGTGGTTCTTGGCCTGCACTTGGATGTCGATGGGCGTGTCATCTGGGCTGTACTTGATGGCGTTTTCAATCAAGTTGTCAAACAGCTGAACCAGCAAAATCGCATCACATTGAATCAGCGGCAACCCCTCAGGCACGGCGACTTCAAAGCGGCGCAGGGGGTAACGCTGACGCGCCTTGGCCAACACCGAGCCCAAAATTTCTTGCACCGATTCCCAGTCTTTCTTAATTTGCAAGGGCATCGCATCCAAGCGTGCCAGCTGCAACGTGTTGGTGGTCATGCGGTTGAGGTGCTGCGCTTCGTCCAAAACGGTTTGCGCCAGCCCTGTGATTTTGTCGGTGCTCAAACGCGAGGCTTGGTCGTGAATGGCCGATGCTGCGCCCATCAAGTTGGCGAGGGGTGTGCGGTAGTCATGCGAAATAGAGGTGAGCAAGGTGTTACGCAAGCGGTGGCTTTGCGCCTCATCTTTAGCCTGCTGGGCCAACCTCAACGTTTGCGCACGCTCTAACTCCAGCCCAAACACATCGCAAATTTGTTGCAGATTCTCACGCAGACCGGACGGCAAAACCTGTGATGCGGTGCCATGAAACGCCACAGCACCAAAAGCACGCGTTCGCCCACGCAAAGGCAAAAACAGCGTTGCCTGGTTTTCATACCGCCCCGTGCCGGGCCCGAGTGCGCCAAACTGTTGCACGCAGGCCCACAGTCCTTGCGCATCTGATGCTTCAGATTCACCCACCCACAAGCCACGGCTCGCGTCTTCATCCGTGATCAACATCGATACGGCACAGCCACTGTGTTGAGCCAAAACGGATTGAAGGTAGCGCCCCTGTGCAGCCACATCTAACCGCTCGCGCAGCTGTTCGCCTAACTCGCGCAACTGCTCAGAGGCTTGGGCATGTCGACTCTCCAAATCAGCCAAGACACGCAAACGCGCCATGACGTAGCTGACCACGGCACTCACCCCCATCATGGTGAGCAGCAGTAATTGGTCTTGGTGCAAATGCACGCTGAAGGTGTAACGCGGGGCCACAAAAAACCAGTTGAACATCAGCACTGACAGTGCGCTGCACAACACAGAAACCCAAGCCGACAGCCAAAGGCCAGCAATCGCACTGGCCAACACCAGCAGCAACGCCAAGTTACCAAGGTTAAGTTCCCCATCTAAATGCCACAGCAACGCCCATGCACACAGCCAAATCAAGGCAGCAGGCCAGTGGGCTTCAAACTTCGGCGTAGGTAAACGGGGCGAGGATGGCATTTCTAAAGGCTAGCACAGCACCACACGCGAATCATTCAAACCGTATGCAATAGGTCTTTGCGTTTGCCAGACAATCACCTTCTTTGCACTCAAGGCCATACCCGTGAACACCACACTTGCCTCCACCTTGCGCGCCGCCGCCCTCGCCCTGAGCGTGGCTGCCTTACCTGCCTTCGCCCAAAACGTCATCAAGATTGGCGAAATCAACAGCTACAAAGCCCAGCCTGCATTCTTGGACCCGTACAAAAAGGGCATGGAACTGGCGGTAGAAGAAATCAACGCCGCCGGTGGCGTGAACGGCAAAAAACTGCAACTCGTCATCCGCGATGACAACGCCTCGCCCGGCGATGCCGTGCGTGCCGCCGAAGAACTGTTGAGCCGCGAAAAAGTGGACGTACTCTCGGGCGCGTTCCTCTCACACATCGGTTTGGCATTGGGCGACTTTGCCAAGCAACGCAAAGTGTTCTTCCTCGCCGGCGAGCCACTGACCGACAAAATGGTGTGGCAAAACGGCAACCGCTACACCTACCGTTTGCGCGCCAGCACCTATATGCAAGTGGCCATGCTCGTCCCAGAAGCTGCCAAGCTCAAGAAAAAACGCTGGGCCGTGGTGTACCCCAACTATGAATACGGCCAGTCGGCGGCGGCCACTTTCAAGCAACTGCTGAAAGCAGCACAACCGGATGTGGAGTTTGTGGCAGAGCAAGCACCCGCACTTGGCAAGATTGACGCAGGCTCGGTGACACAAGCGATTGCCGATGCCAAACCCGATGCCATCTTCAACGTGTTGTTTGCCACCGATCTCGCCAAGTTTGTGCGCGAAGGCAACACGCGCGGCGTGTTCCAAGGCCGCGAGGTGGTCAGCCTCTTGACGGGTGAGCCTGAGTATTTGGAACCACTCAAAGACGAAACCCCCAACGGCTGGATCGTCACGGGCTACCCTTGGTACGGTGTGCAAACGCCCGAGCACAAAGCCTTCTTTTTGGCCTACCACCGCAAGTACAACGACCACCCTCGCTTGGGTTCGGTCGTGGGCTACAGCATGATCCAAGCCCTGGCCGCTGGCATCACAAAGGCCAAGAGCACCGACAGCGAAAAACTCGTCACCGCCTTCAGCGGCCTGAGCTTTAGCACGCCCTACGGCAAAGTCATGTTCCGACCACAAGACCACCAATCCACCATGGGCGCGTTCTTGGGTCGCACAAAGAACGACAACGGCAAAGGCGTGTTGGTAGACTACCGCTACATTGATGGAGCCTCTGTGCAACCCAGCGATGACGTTGTGAAGAAACTCAGACCGAGCAACTAAACCCCAACACAACGCCCGCCTCTTGCGGGCGTTTTAATTTCAGCCCTCAGCCGTACCTATGGACATCGCTAGCTTTTTTGTGCAGGCCCTCAACGGGCTGGCCAGCGCGTCGTCTTTGTTTTTGGTGGCAGCGGGTTTGTCGCTCATCTTTGGGGTGAGCCGCATTGTGAACTTTGCTCACGGCTCGTTCTTCATGCTGGGGGTGTATGTCGCCTATGCGTTGGTGTCGCACGCTGCGCCTGCTTTGTCGACCTCACTCACCTTCGTGATGGGTGATGCAGCCAGTCAAACCACGGCTTACTTTTGCCTGTTGTTGTGTGCAGCCTTGATCACGGGGGCATTGGGCGCACTGGTGGAGGTGCTGGTGCTGCGCCGCATTTACCAAGCCCCCGAGCTGTTTCAACTGCTGGCCACGTTTGCGCTGGTGCTGGTCATCCAAGACGGTGCGCTGTGGCTGTGGGGCGCCGAAGATTTGTTGGGACCACGCGCCCCAGGCTTGGCCGGAGCAGTCGATATTTTGGGCCGCCGCTTTCCAACCTATGACTTGTTCTTAATGGCGATTGGGCCATTGGTATTGGTGTTGCTGTGGTGGTGTTTGCAGCGCACACGTTTTGGCGTGTTGGTGCGCGCAGCAACTCAAGACCGAGAGATGTTGGGCGCACTGGGCATCAACCCGCGTCATTTGTTCACAGCGGTATTTGCCCTTGGCTGTGCGTTGGCAGGTTTGGGGGGCGCACTGCAACTGCCACGCGAACCCGCGCACTTGGGGCTGGACATGGCCACCATTGGTGACGCGTTTGTTGTTGTTGTCGTGGGTGGCATGGGGTCGATTTCTGGTGCATTTGTGGCGGCTTTGTTGATTGCAGAAATCAAAGCGTTGTGTGTGGCCATTGGTACCGTGGACGTGTTGGGCGTGTCGTTTGCGTTTTCTAAGCTCACGCTCGTGGCCGAGTTTTTGGTCATGGCAGGAGTGCTGATGGTGCGTCCGTGGGGGCTACTGGGCAAACCACAAAGTGCGCCGCGAGCAAGCCATGAAGAAGAAGCACCCTTCGCCTTGGCCAACGCCAACACGCAACGGGTGTGGTGGTGCGTGGGTGCCGTGTTGTTGGCTTTGCCGCTGTTCACCGCGGACTCACCGTACACCTTGGTGCTGGGCATCGACTTGCTGGTTGCAGCGTTGTTCGCTGCGAGCTTGCACTTCATCATGGGACCTGCGGGCCTGCATTCATTTGGCCATGCAGCTTACTTTGGTGTGGGTGCGTATGCCGCCGCGCTGTTGGTGTTGCGTGCAGGGTTGTCAACACAAGCCGCGTTATTGTTGGCCCCTTTCGTCAGCGCCTTGGTCGCAGCGCCAATTGCGTGGTTTGCCGTGCGCTTGTCGGGGGTGTATTTGGCCATGCTGACTTTGGCATTTGCGCAAATTGTGTGGTCCATCTGTTTTCAATGGGATGATTTCACAGGTGGCAGCAATGGCTTAACCGGTGTGTGGCCCAGCGTTGGGTTGCAGGACAAAGCCGCGTATTACTGGCTCACACTCGCCCTGGTGGGAGCCAGCGTGTATGCGCTACGTCGTGTGTTGATGTCTCCCCTTGGTTACGCACTGCGTGCCAGCCGCGATTCCGTGGCCCGTGCTGAAGCCATGGGTTTGAACGTGGCGCGTGTGCAGTGGCTGGGATTTGTCGTGGCAGCGGGGTTTGCTGGTTTGGCCGGTGCTTTGTTTGCGTTCTCTAAAGGCAGCATCGCACCCGATGTGCTGGGTGTGAGCAAATCGGTCGATGGCTTGGTGATGGTGTTGTTGGGTGGCGTACACACCCTCGTCGGCCCGCTCGTGGGGGCTGTGACGTTCACGGCGCTGCAAGACACCTTGGCACGCAGCACCGAGTATTGGCGTGCCGTGTTGGGTGCGAGCATGTTGTTGTTGGTGCTGGTGTTCCCGCAAGGCCTTGCAGGCTCAGTGCAGCCGCTCTGGCAACGCGTGCGTGGTGCGGGCACATCGAGCGCACGAGGTGCTGTATGACCACGCGCACGCCGCCAAACAATGGTGCATTGCTACACGTGCAGCACTTGCACAAAGCCTTTGGCGGCAATCGGGCCGTCGATGATGTGTCGTTCAACCTGCACGCGGGCGAACTGTTGGCGCTCATTGGTCCGAATGGCGCGGGCAAATCGACCACGTTCAATTTGCTCAACGGTCAGCTCACACCTGAGCGCGGCAGCATCACGCTCAACGGCGTATCGCTCATCGGGTGCAAGCCACACCAACTCTGGCGCATGGGCGTGAGTCGCACGTTTCAAATTGCACAAACCTTTGGTTCACTCACGGTGGTCGAGAACGTGCAAATGGCGTTGCTGTCTGCCGATGGTCGCAGCCTTGCTCCTTGGCAACGCGCCACACACTACCGGCGTGACGATGCCTTGGCATTGCTAGCCCAAGTGCATTTGCAAGGACACGCCACACGCCCCTGCAACACGCTGGCCTATGGCGACGTGAAACGTTTGGAACTGGCGATGGCACTCGCCAACGAGCCCCGCGTGTTGTTGATGGACGAACCCACCGCAGGCATGGCACCCGATGAGCGCCACGCGTTGATGCAGCTCACGCGCAACCTCGTCACACAACGCGGCCTGGCCGTGTTGTTCACCGAGCACAGCATGGACGTGGTGTTTGAACATGCAGACCGCGTGCTGGTGATGGCACGAGGCGCATTGATTGCCGAAGGCACGCCAGCGCAAGTGCAAGCGAATGCACGCGTGCAAGCGGTGTACTTTGGCAGCGGCAAAACCTTTGGTAAGGATGCGCAAGACACAACGAAAGCTGCATCATGACAAACACCACTTGGACCGCATCACCGCACTTGCTAGACGTGCAAGGTCTTCATGCTTGGTACGGCGCAGCCCAAGTGTTGTTCGACGCCCATCTTCATGTCGCGCGCGGCGAAGTGGTGGCCTTGGTGGGGCGCAATGGCGCGGGCAAATCAAGCACCCTCAAGGCCATCATGGGCTTGATGCCACGTCGCCGTGGTCGCGTTGTGTTTGCGGGACACGACATTTCAAATGCCCAACCGTATCAAGCCGCACGATTGGGGTTGGGCTATGTACCGGAAGACCGTCGCATCTTCACTGACCTCACAGTGCTGGAGAACTTGCAAATCGGCATACAAACTGCACCTCACGTGCTAGATGGCCATGCAGCCCCGCAATGGTCGTTAGACAGCATCTTTGCTTTGTTTCCCAATTTGGCCGACATGCAACAGCGTCAGGCCAGCCACATGAGTGGCGGTGAACAACAAATGCTCACCGTGGCACGCACACTGATGGGCAACCCGTTGATGGTGTTGCTCGATGAACCGTCCGAAGGTGTGGCCCCCCTCATCGTGGAGCAAATGGGGAACATGATTTTGGCGCTCAAACGCCAAGGTGTGAGCGTGTTGCTGTCAGAACAAAACACGTATTTCGCCGAGTGGGTGAGTGACCGCAGCTACGTGCTGGATCAAGGTCAACTCTCGCTGTCTCACAACACCGTCGCCACACCCCAGTAGTTGTAGCCCAAAGTTTTGGGCCATGCCACATAGGCCTCACCCCCTGTGGCGTGAAATCCAGCATCGCGCAGCAACTCCGGTACATGACGGGTCAGACGACAACCGCCAGCCAGCTTCGACCAATACGGTTCAAGACGAAATTGCCACCGCGCCACAGAAGCATCGGGCGCGAGTCCATGTGTGAGTAACCCGTAAAAAATGGGAAAGTTCCGTTAATGATGGGAATTTCCCGCGAATAAAGGGAAAACTTGGAGACGTTTTCCCCCTCAGAGGCTGCGGTGAACTGTGCTTAATGGTGATATAGGTGGCGATATGGTATAGAGACTTATACCATCTGAAAATCCGAAAACGCAAGCAAAATCAAGGACTTGCGCCTCGTTGGAATTTACGAAAAAAGCTCGGAGTGAGTCCCGCTACGAACGAACACCACCAAGCCAGCCCTACCTGAATCATCAAGTCTGTAGATCAGCAGGAAATCACCACCAACATGGCACTCACGATGGCCCAGCCAATCGCCCGTCAAGGGATGGTCTAACCACTCAGCGGGCAGAGGTCCACCGTTCGCAACCAGAAGCAACATGGCCTCTTTTAGCCTATTCATGTTGTACCGACCAGAATGGGACAGGCGTTGCCAATCCTTCTGAAATTCCCTGGTGTAGTCTGAAGCCCGAGGTAGGCTTGTCCGCTTACTTGCGGCTGGTTTTTTCGAGGTCATTCAACAACGCGTCAGCTGTTGCAAAACGAGCGCGGCGGCTCTGAACAATCTGATCGCCCTCAGCGATAGCCACACGGCTGGTTTCATTCGGAGCTTTGAGCGCGAATGGGAGTTCTTTGTCTGCAACGATACGGGTCAGGAACACGCGAACAGCATCCGAAACAGTCAGCCCCATAGAGCTAAGCGTTTCAGCAGCTTGTGCTTTGATCTTTTCGTCCACGCGAACGTGAACCATTGTGGTGGTAGCGGCCATGATTACCTTCTGAGTTGGTGGATTGAGATACATTGTATCTCAATCCACTGATTTAGCTTGAGTGCAGTCATCTATGTTGAGCGCCAATCCATTCCCAAGAAATTCGATTTTTTTCCACGTATTCAGAACAAAACAAAGCCGAAGAGGTGGATTTTTCCCAATATTTACGGACTTCTCACACCATGCTCGGCGAACAGCAGTCGGCCCTTGGGCTTGAGCACACGGCGCATTTCACGCAATGCCGCCAATGGATCGTCGATTGAGCAAAGCGTGTAGGTGCACACCACGCAATCGAAAGACGCAGAGTCGATGGGTAACTGTTCTGCGGACAAATGAATCAACTCCACAGGCAACCCACAACGTTGGCTGCGACGCTGTGCCAGCGCATGCATGTGTTCTGCGGGATCAACACCGACGAGCGATTGCACTTGGGTTTGATCGTAAAACGGCAGATTCAAACCCGTTCCAATGCCGATTTCTAGAACGCGTCCAGCCGCTGAAGGAATCACCTTGCGACGCTGCTTTTGTATGGGCGATAAGCCACACGCAAAATCCAACAGATAAGGCAGGACGTGTTGTTCGTACCAACTGCGTGACTGATTTAAAGGTGTGGTCATTGGAACCCTTTAAAGCAATTGCGGTCCGGCTTTGCCGTTCTTGACCGCATAACTCGCTTGCGTTTTAAAACCCGACTCGCTGCCCGCAGGAAATTGGGTGGTTCGAAAATCGCAGCGCACTTCGCTCGGCGTGACGGTGATGAGGCTGTAACCCCGCTCGTCTGAGCGCGAGTGCAAGAGATCCACATTGCTCTCTCGAATCAGACGCATGGGTTTGTCACCCAAGCCGCGCGAGGTGATGGATGTGGTGACAAATTCGCTCGCAACGATGGGCGATTGCGGGTTGTTGGGCTCTAAGCGCAGATTGGCCGCGACGTTGCAATGCACATCGCCGCCAAGGGTCACCACGTTTTTCAATTTCGCATCGACCACGGTTTGTAAAAGTCGCTTGCGTGCTTCTGGGTAGCCGTCCCATGCATCGTTCCAGTACGCACGGCCACCAGGGGTGGGCACACTGGTGGAGCTGATCTGCGTGGCTTGGGCCACCAACTTCCATGTGCGCTTGGAGGCACTCAGACTCGCGCTCAACCACGCCTCTTGCGCTTGCCCCAACATGCTGCGACTTGGATCACTCAGCTCATCACATTGCACCACCATGCGACCACCGCCACGCACAGGGTCGCGACAGGCTTGGGCGCTGCGGTATTGGCGACAGTCGAGCGTCCACACATCGGCCAACTTGCCCCAGCTGAGTTGGTCATACAAGCGCATGGATGCGGGGTCTTTGGCATCCGGTCCTAACAGCAACGGTTGATGCTCAAAGTACGCTTGATAGGCTGCGGCGCGGCGTTTGAGCATTTGCTGTGGGTCGGTGTACTTGCGGTCTTGGTCATTGGCGTAGTCGTTCACCACCTCGTGGTCATCCCACATCAACACCCACGGATGCGCGGCATGTGCGGCTTGCAACATGGGGTCACGTTTGTACTGTTCGTAACGCTCGCGGTACTCTGTCAAGGTCTTGGGCTCATCGCCCTTGTGTTGACGCACCGCGTACTGTGGGTTGCTGCTTTCGTAGATGTAGTCCCCCATGAACAGCACAAAGTCGAGTTGCTGCTGCGCAATGTCTTGATGCGCCACAAACAGGCCTTGCTCATAGTGCTGGCACGACGAGAGTGCTATGCGCAGTTGGCGCACATCCGCATTCAACGCCGGTGCTGTGCGTGTGTGTCCTACGACGCTGAGGGCATCGCCTTGTTTGAAGCGATACCAATAGTCGGTGCTGGGTTGCAAATGTTGAAGGTGCACATGCACGCTGTGCCCCCGTGCGTCGTCCGTCACCACCTCTGTTTTTTGCACACGACGTTGCAACGCGGCATCGGCAAATACCTCCACTTGCACACGCAAAGCTTCTGTGCCTGCGGCTCGGTCTTCGTCGCTGAACAACACCCGCGTCCACAACACCACGGAGTCCGAACGGGGGCGACCACTGGCCACACCCAAGGCAAATGGGTTGCTGCGCCACGCGCGCGTTTTGTGGTCTGGTGCTGCCACAGCGGACAGCCAAGGCGCAAGCGCCAATGCGATGGCGCTGCGTTGCAGAGCTCGGTTGAAGTCGCGTCGTTTCATGTGGGCGATGTTACGCGCACCACCTCAAGATGCGGCCCGACAATCAAGCGCAAACGCTCAAGGCGTGAAGTGCATCGCTAGGCCGTGCTGAAGCAACAACTCATGCGTGGCATCCAGCACATAACGGTCGTAACCAGGAACACTGGAGGTGGTCGCCACCACCGACGCATGGCCTTTGACCTCCACCACATCAGCGCTGCTGCCTGTATCACCTTCAATGAAAAGCTGATGCACACCAGCGGTCCAATCAGCTTGGTCAATGCTTGCCACGTTAACGGTGATGGTGTTCACTCCATTGCCGTTGGTTGCAATTTTTTCAATCCCGCTGAGGTTGAGGGTTGTCACATCTAAGTTTGGCAGCGTCGTGTTCAAGGCCAAGGTGTCAAAACCCGAGCCACCTTTGAATGTGTCGGTCGCAATATTCAAATAAAAGGTGTCGTTGAGCAACACGTCTTGCACGTTTGATGAAAACGCGGTTATTCCACCCCGCACACTGGCATCTGCTTGGGTACCAACCCCACCCGAAGTTTGATCCCAGGCAACAAAAGAAAATGCTGTGTTGATTGCCGAAGCGTCATGAATTGCGGGATCAACATTTGCATTGTCTCGATAGTACAAACGCGTGTTGGCATCGCTACTCAGAAGCATGGCATGGGTTGTATCAACGCCTGTCATCTGATTCCAGTGGCTACCGCTATCTGTCGTGAACCACAGCGCCCCATGGGTGGTATCGACAGAGGTGATGGCAATGCCTTTTTGCGCACCAGTATCAACGTCAGAAATGCCCCCCATCAAGTCGCTGACCTTGATACCCGATGAAGCGCCCAACGGATCGGTCGTATTTTGATCAATCACAGGCATTGCCAAGGTGTTGCTCAAGGTCAGTAACGGCGCATCGTTAACGCCCGTGATGGTGATGACAATGTCTTGTGTTGCCCCACCATCCACAGAGCTCAGTTTCAAAGTGTCTGTCACAACAGTGCTACCAGCCAGCGCGCCTAAACCGGACTTGGTTAAATCCAACGCATAAGTCCAAGTGCCGTTGTTGCTGCCTTGATCGTTGAAGGTAAACGTGCCATAACTCCCCTGCAACATGCCCGATGTTGGCTGCTGAAACACAGATTGACCGCTGTCAACATCGTTCACGACCACGGTACCTGTCTTGAGCGTCGTGTCAGAGGCCAGCATAGACACCTGCGTGTCAGCAATCGAAGTTTTAGGGGTGATCACGGCGAGGTCATTGGCGCCGTTCACGGTGACGGTCAACACCGCTGTGCTTTGGGTCCCCGCGCTGTTGAGCGCTGTGTAGGTGAAGGTTTCGGTCGGGTGATCGTTCACCGTCAACGGCTGTGTTTTGGTGTCATCGACCGTGTAGGTGTACGAACCATCAGCACCGATGGTCAGCACCCCGTATTGACCTGCCACGCTCACGCCTTGGCTTGTACTGGTGCTTCCCGCAGTCACAGAAGAAGCTGCACCATTGCCGTATTTGATGTCTTTGACCGTCAGTCCAGACGCATGCACATCGACATCATTGCTCAGCACATTGCCTGTCGGGTTGATCGCTTGAACTGTCGTTTTTTGTGCATCCACGCCAGACTCTTGGGCTGTTGCCGTGTCCGCCATCGCTGCAAGATAAACGCCACTGATCTTCACCGGTTGATCGACTGCGTTTTTCACCACATTGCCTGCTGCATCCACGATGGCAGCTTTGAGGGTGTAGTCACCATCTGGCAATGCGTTTGTAGGTGCGTGCATGGCCCACGTGTTGGTGGCTGTCACGGGCACATACTCTTGGGCCACCACCTGCCCACTGGCATTCACAACCCGAACCCACACTTGGTCTCCCACCGCGATGTCGCTGGACGAAAAGTTAACCACGTTGCCACTCACCAGCAAGGTGTTGTCGCTGGTGACAAAGTCTTTTGCAGAGGTGCCCGTGTCATCCGTAATCGCCTGAATCGTGATGCTGGTGGATGTCCCTGTATTGAGGTCTGCACCCACGCCATTAGCAGGGTTGTATTGACCACTCGTGTCGATGGTGAACTGCGTGCACTTGCCTTCTGCACTTTGATTGCCCGCTGCATCCGTCACAAAAATGGCGGGCTGGTAGTTGCCATCTGGCAGGGCATCGGCCACTTTCACGTCATAGGTGCCTTTTTGGTTTGCGCGCTCCACACCCACATAGGTGTGACCGTTGACCACCAACTCGACCTTGGCGCCCGCTTCGGCGGTGATGACGAGCACAGGCTTTGTGTTGCTGGTGACACTGTCGCTCGTCTGTGTGCCCGTATCGTTGATGTCGTCGTGTGTTAGGTGGCCAATGCCTGCGACAGGTGCTGTGGTGTCGTGCGCAGCAACGGGGCTTGGGGCGCTTGTGCCGCCTGCATCGGTCGTTGTCACGTTCAGTGACTCACCGTTGGTCTGGGCTGGATTGATCACCACATCAAAAGTGCCATCTGGCTTCACAGGGGCTGAACCTAACGTGGTGCCGTCTGGGGATTTGACCGTCACGGTTGAATTCGGCTGAGCACTACCGGTCACGTGTGTGCCGTCTGCACTCACCTCAATGCCCGTTGGCGAGGCTGGAATTGTGGTGTCCGTGAACTGGATTTGCGTTACCTCACTTGACAGGTCTCCCGATACAGCAACAGCTTGAATTTGCCCACTGGTTTGCGGCAACACACTGGTCACACTGAAAGCGCCCGTTTCATCAACAAAAACGTCTGCGGTACTTTTATCTGGGAACGTGACCGTCACCGTGCTGAATGGCGTCGCAGTGCCACTGACTGTGAGTGTTTGATTGGGGTTGACGACAACATCGCCAATCATCGGCGCAGTTGGCGCGCCACCGTCGCCTTGGTTCAAAACACCTTCTGCTGCGACGCTGGCGTTGCCAGCGGCATCCATCGCCGTTGCGCTGTATTTACCGCCAAATTGCGGCGTGACGCTTGTCACCTCGTATGTGCCATCTGCCTTCGCGGTGGTTGTCCCCACACTACCATCTGGGAATTTAACTGACACAGCACTGCCAGCCTCTGCATGGCCAAACACTGTCAGCGTGGCATCTGGATTGACCAGATGCTCCGCCGTCGGTTGATCTGGCGATTGGGTATCGATGGTGATATTCAGTGCAGGACTCTTGCCACTTTCACTCCCTGCGGCATTGGTCAGGGTGTAGGTCAAGGCGTGTGGGCCTTCGCTCAAGGCTTTTGTTGGGGTTAGCGTGCCTGTCGCTGCGTCATAGCTTGCTGCCACTTTGACACCATCCACATACAACGTAGGTGTTGTGCCTGCTGGCACTGCGCCAATGTTCACACCAGGTGTCGTGTCGTCGGTTGTGGTTGCGGTGCTGCTCGCGTTTTTTAGCGCGCCCACGTCGTCGGCGTAACTTGCAGGCGCCTTTGTTGGTGTACTGGGTGGCGCGGCCACCGCTGCTGCACCACCAGAACCACCACCGCCACTTGCGACCGCCAAAGCGGCACCACCCGCCAGCAACCAACCACTGACACCTCCGCCCACAGCAGCCACGGGCAAAAGTGCAGCGCTTGCAACGTCAGCCGCAGCCCACTCTTCACCCCCCAATGACATCAACACTGGAGCGCCACCCTCTTGCAAGTTATTCGTCAAGCGACTCAAAGCTGGGTCATGTGGTTGGTATTCGTAGGTTCGTCCGTCCTCAGCCACACCCACCAGACTTGGCCGGTTGTTTTGCGGGTTGTCGTAATAGCCTTCCATCACAACGTCAGGCGACTTGCTTTTGTCAAACATCAGCGCAAGGTCTTTGCCCTGGCGCTTGACCTTCACTTGGTCAGGTGCGCGACCACGACCATTGGCCTCATCTTGCAGTTCGTAACGAGCACCCGATCTGGCAATCAAACGCAACGGTTTGCCTTGCTCACCAGCGCCTTGCGTCACAACCGACACGCCGCGATCACTGCCGTCGTTCACCAGCACTTTGTATTGTTTTGTCATTTGAAGTCTTTCAGTTGCTGGGCTGAGGCGTCAGGGTGCCCCACACATTCACCACCACGCGACGGTTAGGCTTGTTGCATGCCACGCTTTCAGCACTGAGTTTGGTGCTGCAGGTCGTGATGACGCGCTGTTGGTCACCGCGACCGTCGGCCTTGATGCTTTCAGGCATCAGACCACCCTGTACAAAGTAGGACTTGATGGCGGCTGCTCGTGCTTTTGACACTTTCAAATTCGAAGCGGCGCTGCCAAAGCTATCTGCATGTCCCCAAATCTGTATACGCACACGGTTGCCGCTACCAAACTCTGACTTGATGCGGTCAACCAAGTGGTCCAGCATGCGTCGTCCTCTGGGGGAAAGCGTTTGAACATCCGATTGCCCAAATGGAAACAACGCATCTGCTTCCAACGTGATCGTGTAATTGCTCGCCCCTGCCGCTTGCAAACGTGAGGCATCCTCTTGGCATGGTGCGGCATCGGCCACGCGCGTCATCGTGTGCTGTTGGGCTCGCAGCTTCACCAGCTCAGGCAAAGCAGCTTCTGGACGAACCATCATCAAGACCGCGCGGCCATTGGGTTGTTGACCAACACGCACAAATACATCTTGGCCTGGCGACAACAACAAGGTGTTTTCAATGTCCATCACATCGGACACCGTGCCACCACTTCGCTCCATGACAGCGGTGACATTGACTTTCTTAGGCGGCACACACACATCACTGAATGCGCCGCTTTGTAACGAGGCGTGGTATCGCCCGTTCACATACACCGATGCAACGCCTGTATCGCCTAGATCAGATGCCTGTCGATAAAACACCACTCGGCTTTGCGACTTACTTAGCAAATGGGGAACTTTGAAGGTGTCACCCAAAGGGTGCAACACACTGGGTTCTTTGGTTTGGGTTTGCGCCTGTGCCACAAAAACCCAACAAATCACCCCCAACCCTAACCATCGCCAATTGGTATATTTATTTTTACTCATGCTTACAATTTTATATACATCTTTGGTTCGCATTTTTTAATAAAAATCACGAACTTACGGGCGAAAAAATACCGCCTTGAGGCGGTATTTCTATTTTTAAAGAGCGCTCTGAACGACTCACCCACGCTGCATGCGCTCGCTCTTCCAATACACGTCATCACCACCGTGTATGCGATTCAGCACACGGGCCAACACAAACATGAGGTCGCTCAATCGATTGAGGTATTGACGTGGCGCTTCTTGAATGGCTTCTTCGTTGCCCAACGCCACCACCGCTCGCTCAGCGCGTCGTGCCACAGTGCGACACACATGTGAGAGCGCAGCACCACGTGTGCCTGCAGGCAAGATGAACTCTTCAAGTTTGGGCAGTTGCGCGTTGTATTTGGCCAGCGCATCGTCAAGGGCTTGCACGGCCTCTTCTTTGAGCAACTCAAATCCGGGAATGGACAACTCGCCGCCAAGGTTGAACAGCTGGTGCTGAATTTCAACCAACACGTCGCGCACATCGTGTGGCATGTCTTCGCACAAAAGCACGCCGATGTTGGAGTTCAGCTCATCCACCTCGCCCATGGCGTGCACGCGCAAACTGTTTTTCGAAACGCGTTGGTTATTGCCCAAGCCCGTGGTGCCCGCATCTCCGGTACGCGTAGCGATTTGTGTCAGTCGATTGCCCATGTGGTTTGCCTCGCTTGTTAGGTTTTTCCGTATTTTGCCTGTCGCACACGGGCTTCGTATGAGCAAACCCTTGTTCTTAGAATTGAACATCCTAGGAGACACTGCATGAACGCCCCCACCGCCCACCAACATTTGGCCCCTGTCGTCGCACAACGCGAAGTACCCGATGCCTTGATTGCCGAACTTCAGGCACGCTTTGGCGCCCACTGTTCCACCGCACAAGTGATTCGCGAGCAGCATGGCCGTGATGAGTCTGCGTTCATGCATGTGCCTCCCCCTGCTGCCGTGGTGTTTGCCGAAAGTACACAGGATGTGTCCGATGCCATTGCCTTGGCCGCGCAATACAAAGTACCCGTGATTCCTTTCGGTGTTGGCTCGTCACTCGAAGGTCATTTGCTTGCCGTGCAAGGCGGCATCAGTGTGGATGTGAGTCGTATGAACAAGGTGCTGAGCATCAATGCAGAAGACCTCACCGTCACGGTCCAACCCGGCGTGACACGCAAGCAACTGAATGAAGAAATCAAGAGCACAGGCTTGTTCTTTCCCATCGACCCAGGCGCCGATGCGTCTATCGGAGGCATGAGCGCCACACGGGCCAGCGGCACAAACGCCGTGCGTTACGGCACGATGCGTGAAAACGTCCTAGCTTTAGAAGTGGTGACGGCCAGCGGGGAAATCATCCGCACAGGCACGCGCGCCAAAAAATCTGCAGCAGGCTACGACTTGACGCGACTGTTTGTGGGTAGCGAAGGCACATTGGGCGTGATGACGGAAATCTCGTTGCGCATCTACCCCTTGCCTGAAGCTGTATCTGCGGCTGTGTGTTCATTTCCCAGCATCGAAGCGGCTGTGCACACCACAATTGCCACCATCCAAATGGGGGTTCCTATTGCGCGTGTGGAGTTGATCGACGGCAACACCCTACGCATGGTGAACAACTACGCCAAACTCGGTCTTGCTGAAACACCGATGTTGTTGATGGAATTCCACGGGTCCCCCGCTGGCGTGAAAGAGCAAGCCGAAACCGTGCAAGAAATTGCGGCGGAACATGGCGGCCAGTCTTTCGAATGGGCCACCACCCCCGAAGAACGCACACGCTTATGGACGGCGCGTCACAACGCGTACTTTGCCGCGATTCAAAGCAAGCCTGGCTGCCGCGCCATCAGCACCGACACCTGCGTGCCTATCAGCAAACTCGCCGATTGTTTGTTGGACTCCATTGTGGAAGCCGATGCCACAGGCTTGCCCTACTTTTTGGTCGGTCATGTCGGCGATGGCAATTTCCACTTTGGCTATTTGATCGACCCCAACAATGCCGCAGAGTGTGCAACCGCCGAAGACTTGAACCACAAGTTGGTTTCGCGTGCTTTGAGCTTGGGAGGCACGTGCACAGGTGAACACGGCATTGGTTTGCACAAGATGGACTTCTTGCGCACAGAAACCGGCGAAGGTGCAGTGGACATGATGCGCAGCATCAAGCGAGCACTCGACCCGCACAACATCATGAACCCAGGGAAGATTTTCTCTCTGTGAGCATTTGCTCGACCTGAGTACAGAGTTTCACGGCATCAAAGGGTTTGAGCACGACGGCGTTCACGCCCGCCGCCGTGAAGCGCTCTAAATCTTGTGGATTGACGTTGGCCGTGAGTCCCAACACGGGCGCATCACGCATCGGTTGATCAAGCGTTGATCGCAACGCCACGGTCGCCTCGATGCCATCCATCTCGGGCATGACCATGTCCATGAGAACTACATCAAAGGTCTGTTGGCGCAATATCTCAAGGGCTTTGATGCCGTTTTCGGCCTCGACCAATTCGCAATTTTTCCAATGGCTTTTAAGAATCTGGCGCACCAGCAAGCGGTTGATGGGATGGTCATCCACGACTAAAAAGCGTTGTGCCGCTTCAATGGGAGCAGCAGGCGCTTGGACGTGTGGGGCCTCGACTTTAGGCGCCTGCACTTCGACCAACGGCAAGGTGAACCAAAACATAGACCCTTGACCAGGCGTGCTGACAAACCCAATATGTCCGCCCATCAACTCCACCAACCGTTGTGTGATGGATAAACCCAAACCATTGCCACCATAACGCGATTGAATGTCATCTTCCGCTTGCACAAAGCGTTGGAAAATCTTGGGTTGCTGCGCTTCAGGAATGCCAATGCCACTGTCGCGCACAGAAAAATGAACACACAGGGGTTGTTGTCGCACATGCAAGGTCACATGACCTTGGTGGGTGAATTTGATGGCATTGCCCAACAAATTCACCAAAATTTGCATCAACCGATGACGATCTGCACACACCCAATGCGGCACGTTGTCATCAATGGTGCAGGTGTATTGCAAATGCATGCTTTCCACTCGTTGTGCAAAAAGGTCAAAGGCAGAATTGACCGTGTCGCGCAACGCAAAGGTTTCACTTTCCACATTGATCTTGCCTGCTTGCAACTGAGAGTAGTCCAACACATCGTTGATCACCGTGAGTAAGTGATCGGCCGATTGACGTGTGTGATTCAAAATTTTGAGCGCATGCGGGTTGTCCGCCACGCGTGCCAACAAGATGTTGTTAAAACCCAAAATGGCATTCATTGGTGTGCGCAACTCATGGCTCACCGTTGCAATAAATTGCTCACGCAAGGCAGCGGTGCGAAGCAGTTCTTTGCGTTTCTCCTCCAATTCCAAATTGCGCTGCAAACTGTCGTTGTAGGCTTGTCGAAACAAGTTGTCATACAAAAATGGGACCGTGATCACAACCAACGTCACCACAGAATACGTGGCGAATGACGAGACAACTTGTGCCGCACCCAGCGTCGAATGGTTGGGTAACCATCCGTGCCACGTGACGTAGGCCATGCCCAACTCCACAACAACAACGACAGCTAACCAAATACCCCCTGCCAAACGACTGATCGCATAAAAAGGAATTAAAGGCACCGCGGCCATCCACGCCATGCGTGGCGAGAAAACACCACCCGACATCCATGCAGCATAAATCGCCTGCACCAGCCCCGCCAACAAACCAAGGTTAATCGCCGTGTGCAAAGGCAAGCCACGGATGAACAAGAACTGCAACACCAATAGCTCAAAGGCAAAGACCAACGGCGCAGACAGACCATGGGCATAGGTGGTGATCGTGGTCAGAATTGCCATGACAGCGATCAAAAACCACACGACAAGGAACAAATACGGCAGGCTGCCTTCCCTAAAACGCATGGGTAAATACGGAATAAGCCAAGTCGTGAAATTCAGAAAACGACTCATACGCCGCCCCTCGCTGCGTGAGCTGCAAGCGTGTTGGAAACTTTAGAGATCAGCTGTTGCTCATCCAGCGGTTTGTGCAACACATCGTCCATGCCAGAAGCCAAACAACGGTCTTGGTCCACGGGGTTCGCACTGGCCGTGAGCGCCAAAACGGGCATGTGGCACACAGGTGCAGGAAAGTTATTACGTAAAGCCTGGGTCACTTGCATGCCATCCATATCGGGCATGACCATGTCCATCAGCGCCAAATCAAAGTGCTGCGTACGCAATTTTTCTAAGGCCATTTGACCGCTGCTTGCATCCACAATCTCGGCCTTGGGAAAACACTTTTGGAGCATCATGCGGGCCACCAACAGGTTCACCGCATTGTCATCCACCAACAAAATTTGAATGGGTTTGTTCGCCAGGACACGCGCCATTTCAGCGGCGGCTTTGGCATCTTTCACCGCCACACTGACCAGTGGCAACTGAAACCAAAATCTTGCACCCACGCCTTGCGTGCTGCTCACGCCAATGGTGCCCCCTTGCAAGCTGACCAACCGCTCACAGATGGACAAGCCCAAACCCGTGCCGCCGTATTGACGATTGGTTTGCACATCGGCATGTTCAAAACCATTGAAGATTTGTTTTTGGCGATCTGCCGCAATGCCAATGCCCGTGTCTTGCACTTCAAACAACACGCCGCCACCCACCGCTTGTATGCGCACATCGATACGCCCCACTGCTGTGAACTTCAACGCGTTGTCGAGCAAGTTTTTGAGCACTTGGAGCAAGCGTTGACGATCCCCTTTCACCCACATGCTGTGCACGGCGGCGGCATTTAAATTGAGCGCAATACCTTTGGCCTGCGCTTTGCTTGCGTAAGAGGCCAACAATCCGGCCACAGTTTCGTGCAACGCAAACTCTTCCACCTGCAAAGTCAGTCGGCCTGCTTGGAGTTGGGAAAAGTCCAAAATGTCGTTCACCACTTGCAGCAGTTGCTCTGTGGAACTACGAATAAGGTCAACCACTTTTGCGTCTTCTGGACTTGCGGCAAGTTCTGTACGCAAAATACTGTTCAGACCCAAAATAGCGTTCATCGGTGTGCGTAGTTCATGTCCTACCGAAGCAATGAACTCATCCTTGTGCGCTTGTGCACGCATGAGTTCTTGATGCGTCTTTTCTAACTCTGCGTTGCTTTTGTCCATGTCACTCACTTGGCTGTGATGCATACGCTCGGTCACAAACACAACATACATGGCCATCATGACGACGAGCAAATTGCCAGTCACCGTCCAAGTCATGACCTCATTGGTCATGTTGATGTCTGTGCTTACCCAGCCGTACTTACTGAGCAGCAGCAACAACAAATTAACCGTAAAGACGGCAATGACCCAAAGCAACGCGGTCATTCTGTTGAGCAACAAAATGGCAGGTAGCACAGCAATCGTCATCCACACCATCACGGGAGCGTTGATACCGCCCGTGATCGTGGCCATGTAAGTCACATAGGACATAGACCACAGCAAAGTGCCGTTGGCGATCACCAAAAAAGGTACCCCCAACCACAGCAGCACCAACAAACTCCAATAACCACCAGTCCCGATCAAGGTGATCACATGGTCGTAGTCGGGTTGATACAGCAGATAAATCGGCAGCGTGAATGCACCCACGAAGAACAAGATGTACGTCAACAAACCCCGACGACGCTCCAGCTCAGAGCCTGTGAAAAAGCTCTGAGGCAGGGCAATGTTGCGCAACTTTTGAAACATCAATCTTTACGACTTACGGAGTTTGTCAATCAGCCCGTTGAGCTCATCCAACGAACCAAACTGAATGGCCAACTCTCCCATTTCTTCGACACGACCATGTCGCTTGACGCGTTTTTTCACCCGAACTTCCACTTGCGCGGTGAGCAAATCGGACAGTTCTTCTTCGAGGCGTTTGATGTCACGCGATTTTTCACTCTTGGGTTTTTGTGGCACGAGGTTGAATTCAGCGCTGAGTTTTTTGACCAAACTCTCCGCTTCGCGCACCGACATCTTTTTGGCGCTGATTTGATTGGCCGCTGTGATTTGCGTCGCGCGGTCCAACGCCAACAACGCACGGGCATGCCCCATGTCAATGTCACCTGCCATCAGCATGGACTGCACTGGGTCCGCCAAGTTGAGCAAACGCAGCAAGTTGCTGGCAGCACTGCGTGAACGCCCCACGGCTTGTGCAGCGAGTTCGTGCGTCAAACCAAACTCTTTGATGAGGCGTTGTAAACCTTGCGCTTCTTCGAGTGGGTTGAGGTCTTCGCGCTGGATGTTTTCAATCAACGCCATCGCAGCAGCAGCTTCATTGGGCACATCACGCACAAGCACAGGCACCGTGTCGAGACCCGCTAACTTTGCAGCGCGACTGCGGCGTTCGCCCGCGATGATTTCGTATTTGCCGGCATTGGGGCCATCATGCAACTGACGAACCAAGATGGGCTGCATGATGCCCTGCGCCTTGATGCTTTCGGCCAACTCGTACAAAGCACCTTCGTCCATGCGTGTGCGCGGCTGGTACATGCCAGCCACCATTTGGCTCAATGGCAATGTGTTGGGCAAGCCTTCTGCGGCGGCCGCCTGCGCGGCAACGCTGTCGTCCACTTTCGGACCGAGCAAGGCTTCGAGACCGCGGCCTAAGCCTTTGGGTTTTTTAGTGACCATGTGTAACTTCTTCTTGTCGTAAATCTTGTAACAGGGCAAAGCCTTCTGGCCAGTCGCCCACCTGTGCCTCGGTGTTGATGTGGCCGCGCATACCGCAGTCGACCAAGCGTGAACCCCACGCCTGCGCCAACGCACTGGCTCGCATGAGACTGCAAAACGGGTCGTTGCGACTCGCGGCAACTACGCTGCGAAATGGCAAACGCTCGCGCACGATGGGGCTCCAGCTGTGAAGCATGTGTTGCATCTCTGGACGCTCTGTATCGGCAGGCGCCACCAACAACGCAGCCTTGACAAGGCGTGTGTTTTGCGAATGTGCCGCCCATGCAGCGACCAACACACAACCCAAGCTGTGCGCCACCAACACCGCATTGGGGTTAGCAATCACCGCTTCTTCCAGCTGCATCATCCAGTCACCGCGCAAAGGCCAGTCCCAGCTGTGTTGCGCCACGCGCGTGTAGCCATGCTCGGCCTCCCACAGGCTTTGCCAGTGATCTGCATCACTGTTGTGCCAACCAGGAAGAATAAGAACAGGTGATGACATTTAGAGCTTCTTGATGCGCTCAACCATTTCGTGAGCAAAGTCCACAAATGCGTGACTCCCTTTGGCAGAAGGATCAAACACCACGCCTGGCAAGCCATAGCTAGGTGCCTCCGCCAAACGCACGTTACGTGGAATGACCGCACTGAACACTTTGTCACCGAAGTGGTCTTTGAGTTGCTCGCTCACCTGCTGTTGCAAGGTAATGCGCGGATCAAACATGACGCGCAACAAACCAATGATTTTGAGTTCGCGGTTCAGGTTGGCATGCACCTGCTTGATCGTGTTCACCAAATCCGTCAACCCTTCAAGGGCGAAGTATTCGCATTGCATGGGAACAATCACGCCATTGGCGGAGCATAAACCGTTGAGCGTCAACATCGACAACGAAGGCGGGCAGTCAATAAGAATAAAGTCGTACTCAGCATCTACAACAGCCAATGCCTGCTTAAGGCGGTTTTCTCGGCGCTCTAAAGAAACCAACTCCACTTCTGCACCAGCCAAGTCACGGTTAGCACCCAGCACATCGTAGGTCGGAATCTTGGCGCGAACGCCGTCAGCGCCCCAGTTGCTTCGAATACGTGCTTCTGCCACCGTCGCCTCTTCCAAGAGGACGTCATACACGGACAAAGCCATTTCGCGCTTGTCCACCCCCGAACTCATGGTGGCATTCCCCTGAGGATCCAAGTCAACCATCAACACCCGCTGACCTACAAAAGCCAAACCCGCTGCCAAATTAACAGTGGTGGTGGTTTTGCCAACACCACCTTTTTGGTTTGCAACGCAGAAGATTTTGGCCATACAGAACTTTCGAGATAGAGAGAAAACTTATTTGAAAAAAGCCAATTTCAGGCCAAAACCAATCAGCAACACACCGGCTGTTTTATTAAGCAAGACTCGCACAACTGGATTGGCGCGAACACGTTCAGCCAAGTGATGCGCCAGCAATACGACCACCAGACCATAAACCAAAGTCAATGCCGCAATGGTGCCAGCCATCACAGCAAATGTGAGAAAGCCTTGGTGAATGACAGGGTCTACAAACAAAGGAAAAAAAGCCATGTAAAACACAATCGCCTTAGGATTGAGCACCGTGATCAACAAAGCTTGGCGAAAATAATGTCCCGCCTTCATCTTCAGTACGGGCGCATCACCGACCTCGGCCCTGAACAAAGAAAAACCCAGCCCGAACAAATACGCAGCGCCAGCCCACTTCACGGAAGCATACAAACTGGGGTAGTTGAGCAACATGGCCGACAAGCCAGCCACCGCCAACCACAACAACACCTGATCGCCCGCGATAACCCCCAACGTCGCCACCATACCCGAGCGCACACCACCCTTCCCCGTTGCTGTAAGCAAAGCCAAGTTGCCAGGTCCGGGAATAGCCAAAAAAACGATGATGGCCACGACGAATGCGCCGTAGTCCGCGATACCGAACATGAAAACCTCAAATCTAAAACTGAGAGCAGTTTAACCGCGCATCCAAACGATACAACGTTCAGCATCCAAACCTGGCACCTGAAGCTGTTCCACGTGAAACACTTTGACCGATTCGGGCAACACAGCCATCTCTGCGTCTGGATGTTTGCCCTTCATCGCCATCCACACGCCATGCGGTGCCAAGGCCGTTTTTGACCAAGTAGTGAAATCGACAAGTGAAGCGAATGCACGAGAGCAAACCACATCGTACGGCTGGGACAGACTCTCCACCCGCGCATGCAAGCCTTTGAGGTTGGGCAGCTTCAAGGCGGCTGCCACCTGTTGAACAAACGCCGCTTTTTTGGCCACCGTATCCACACACGTCACCAACACATTTGGGCAAGTGATGGCGATCACCACGCCAGGCAACCCGGCCCCAGCACCCACATCCAGCAGGCGATATTGAGGTTGCACAACATCCGACGATGGCAACTTAGCCAACTCTCGACGCAGCGGAGCAACCACCGCCAAACTATCCAGCAAATGATGCGTGAGCATCTCATTCGCATCTCGCACTGCCGTGAGGTTATAGACCTTGGTCCACTTGGCAATCAAATCCATGTAAGCTAAAAGCGCAGCCTGCTGCTCATCGAGCAATGACAAGCCCAAGCCGGCAAGTCCTTTTTGCAAGGACGGCAACAGAGGATGCATCAGACCACCTCTGTCGAACTGGAGTCGACCGCAAAGCCCTTGACGCGAGATCGCTTCAGGTGAATCAAGAGCAACGAAATGGCTGCCGGCGTGATGCCGGACAAGCGAGAAGCCTGCCCCAAAGTCTCAGGACGCTGGCGACTTAAGCGCTGACGCACCTCAAAGGACAAAGCAGTGACTTGGTTGTAATCCAAGTCATCTGGCAATTTCAGATTTTCGTAATGGGCTGCGCGCTCCACCTCATCACGCTGACGATCGATATAACCAGAGTACTTGGCTGCAATTTCAATCTGCTCAATGATGGCACGGGTTGTTTCACGTGAAACTTCGTCGCCAACCAGGCCATCCGCCAACTCTTGATTTTTATACTTCGCATCATCCAAAGACATCAGACCTTGGTAACTCACATCGGGGCGACGGAGCAAGTCAGCTAGGTTGTATTCACGATCAATGGCCTTGCCCAAGACTCGTTCAGCCTCAACCGCGGGCAAGTTGCGTGGATTAACCCAGATAGATTTAAGACGTTCTGTTTCACGTGAAACAGCATCGCGCTTGCGACTGAACACATCCCAGCGAGCGTCATCCACCAAGCCCATTTGTCGCCCAATCTCGGTCAATCGCATGTCGGCATTGTCCTCGCGCAGTTGCAAGCGGAACTCAGCACGGCTGGTGAACATGCGGTAAGGCTCAGTCACGCCCTTGGTGGTCAAGTCGTCAACCAACACACCCAAGTAGGCCAGATCACGACCAGGTGTCCAAGCCCCGCCAAAGTCATTGGCGGCGCCGGCCAAACTGCGGCATTGGAGTGCTGCATTGATGCCGGCAAACAAGCCTTGTGCCGCCGCTTCTTCGTAGCCGGTCGTGCCGTTGATTTGTCCGGCAAAGAACAAACCGCCAATAGCGCGTGTCTCGAAACTACGTTTTAACTCACGGGGATCAAAATAGTCGTACTCAATGGCATAGCCAGGGCGAATGATGTGGGCGTTTTCCAAGCCCTTCATGGAGCGAACCAACTCGTACTGAATGTCGAACGGCAAGCTCGTGCTGATGCCGTTGGGGTAATACTCGTGCGTGGTCAGGCCTTCAGGCTCTAAGAAAATCTGATGGCTGTCTTTGTCTGCAAAACGGTTGATCTTGTCTTCCACGCTGGGGCAGTAACGGGGGCCGACCCCCTCGATCTTGCCTGTGAACATGGGGCTACGGTCAAAGCCGGAGCGGATGATGTCGTGGGTGCGTTGGTTGGTATGGGTGATCCAACAGGGCATGTGTTGCGGGTGCATGGACGCACGGCCCATGAAGCTGAACACGGGCACCTCGCCCGGCAACCCACCCGGCACGCCGTCGCCAGGCTGCTCCGTGCATTGGCTAAAGTCAATCGTGCGACCATCAATGCGTGGAGGCGTGCCGGTTTTCAATCGCCCCTGTGGCAGCTTCAACTCTTTGAGGCGTGCCGACAAACTCACCGCAGGCGGGTCACCGGCGCGGCCGCCCGCATAGTTGTTCAAGCCGACGTGGATCTTGCCATCTAAGAACGTGCCCGCGGTCAGCACCACCGTGCGACTACGGAATCGGATACCGGCTTGGGTACACGCGCCCACCACACGTTCACCCTCCACCATCAAATCGTCCACCGCTTGTTGGAACAGCCACAAATTGGGCTGGTTTTCCAACATGCGGCGAATGGCGGCTTTGTACAAAATACGATCCGCCTGCGCACGGGTGGCACGCACAGCGGGCCCCTTGGAACTGTTCAAGATGCGAAACTGGATGCCGCCCTCATCCGTGGCCAACGCCATGGCGCCCCCCAAGGCATCCACTTCTTTGACCAAATGACCTTTGCCAATGCCGCCAATGGATGGGTTGCAACTCATCTGGCCCAAGGTTTCAATGTTGTGGCTTAAAAGCAAAGTTTTGGCGCCCATGCGCGCAGCGGCCAACGCGGCCTCAGTGCCGGCATGGCCACCGCCAACAACGATGACATCAAACTCTTGGGGGTACAACATAAAACCAACCTTTGGGGGATGCAGGGGCTGTGCGCCGCCCTGCGTAGCAAGGGGGCGATTTTACAAGGGCTTGTTCAAAGTGATACTCACGCGCAAGCCGTGGGGGCTTTCGGTTTGGATGGTCACTTTCGCACCGAGCAATCGCACGTACTCATTCACGATGGCAAGACCCAAGCCCGAACCCTCTTTCAAGGCCTCACCTGCCGATCCTTGCACCCAGCGCTGAGAGAGCTTTTTCAACTGATCGTTTGACACCCCAGGACCGTTGTCAATCACTGCCAACACTACCGCTTGTGGGGCATCCGTGACAGACACCGTGATGCGGCTTTCGCCTTCGGGCGCTTGGCCATAGCGCAAGGCGTTATCCAACAAATTATTCAACACCCCCTCAACCAAGGCACCATTGGCAAACGCCCACACGGGTTGGTCCACACCGCGTGCCCCAAGGTCAACCCCTGCAGCATCGGCACGCGGCAAAAAACGCAACACGGCTTCACGCACCAACACATCCAACGCAACAGGCACTTGCTCTAAGGTGTGCTGCGCTTCATCGGCCAAGGCCAACGCCAACAACTGGTCCACCAAGTGACTGGCTCGCTCTTGACTTTGCGCGATGCCTTGCAACTGCTCGCGCCACACCTGCGGGTCGTTTTGACGCAGCCCGTAATCCGCCAACGCTCGAATGCCAGCCAAGGGTGTGCGCAACTCGTGTGCGACATTGCCTGAGAACTCACGCTGGGCCTGCACGCTTTGGGCGATACGGCCCAACAAAGCGTTGATGGCTTGGCCTAAACGCTGCACCTCACGTGTGGTGGCGGTCGCAGGCACGGGGGTTAAATCGCGGGCATCGCGCCGGCGTACGGCTTGCTCAAGAGAAGCCAATGGCACCAAATCATCGGCAATCGCGCGCTGCAACCACGCCGCCAACCAAAGCAACAGCAGCAACTGAGGCACGATCGAAAATGTCAACAAGCGTTGCAACAAATGGTCGCGACTCGTTGTGGTTTGCGCCATCACCACATAAAAGCTAGACGGATGCTCTCGGTGGATGGTCACGCTGCGCAGCACGCGGCCCTGATAGTCAACCGCGTCAAAATGAGGCTTTAAGTTCGCATCGAGTTGGGCGGGATGCAAACCCGCATGACCAGCCAACAAAGCCCCGCTGGGACTGAGTACAGCAAAGTACAAGGACTCGCTTTGATCAAACAAGACCGTGCTCATTTCTTGAGCTGAAAGGCTCAAATCCAAGGCACCTGACTCATCCGCCGAGCGACGCACATGACTGGCCACCAAATACGCATCGTCTAACAACGCGCGGTCAAAGGCCTGTTGCGCGAAATACGACGCAATGCCCACCACCAACGCCGAACCCAACAACCACGTCACCGCAAGCGGCACCAACACGTGGCGCAGCAAGCGGTTTCGTAACGATGGCTTGCGCTGCGCTGCATTCATGCCTGCTCCTCCAAGACGTAGCCGATGCCACGCAACGTGCGAATGGTGGCGCCACTGTCAGCCAATTTCTTGCGCAACCTTGAAATGAACGCCTCCAAGGCGTTGTCGCCCAATGACTCGTCAAAGCCAGAAAGCTTGTCTGACAACACCCGCTTGCTGACAGCGCGACCTGGAGGCGTCATCAGCTCACACAGGACCTCAAACTCACGCGCAGGCAACGCCAAATCGGCATCGCCTAAAAAAATGCGCCGGTGCTTTCGATGCAAACGCAATCGGCCCACCTGCACCTCGTCATCCACCCCATGTGTGCGACGCACCAAGGCACGCAAGCGCGCCTCAACCTCGTCCAAATCAAACGGTTTGCCCAAATAGTCGTCCGCCCCTGCATCTAGACCGGCAATGCGTTCGTCCGTGCGATTGCGTGCGGTCAACACCAACACAGGCGTACGGTCGCCGCGGGCTCGGGCCTCACGCAACAGCTGCAAGCCGCTGCCTTGGGCAGCGTGAGGTTGTCCGCTGATCGGTAAATTCAGATCCAGCAACACAGCATCGTAGGCTTGCACCTGCCAAAAGTGCGCCCCCTCTTCCAAGTGGCCTGCCGCGTCCACGCGATGGCCTGCGTCGCTAAGGCTACGCAACATCACCGCCTGCAACACGGCATCGTCTTCAATCAACAAAATTCGCACGAGGGACTTTAAAAATAATGAAGTCAGGGGCTAGTCAGCCACGATGAACGATAAACGTGACTATGAGCATACGACAGAACCTGCAAGACCGCTTGCGCCAAACCACACGCACCTTGTTCGACACCCCCACCAAGCGTTACAGCGCAGCGGGTGGTGTGGCTGCCATTTTGGTGCTGAGCTACGCCTTGCTAAGCCAAGACACCCCCACACGCCCGCCCGCGCCTTTGCCAATCGTCCAAGGTCAGCAACTGCGCTTTCCAGCAGGCCACCCACAACTCGCCTTGTTGGGCACGATGGAGGCCAAAGCGGCTGAAAGCGTGACCATCGAATTGCCCGCCCACTTGGTGTGGAACGAGGAACGCACCCAGCGCATCTACCCCGCATTCGCAGGGCGTGTGTTGGCCCTCAACGCCGACATCGGCCAAACCGTACACGCCGGCCAAGTGCTGGCCACCCTGGCATCGCCCGAGTTTGGCGCAGCGCAAGCCGACACCGCCAAAGCCTTGGCCGATGCACAAGTAGCCGAGCGTGCCTTGGCCCGTCACCAAAAGCTGTTTGAAGCCGACGTGATTTCTCGCAAAGAACTCGATGCCACGGAAGCCGATGCATTGCGTGCCAAGGCAGAATTGGCCCGCGCCCAAGCACGCACGCGCATGTACGGCAGCGCCAATGGCGTGAACCAACAGCTCGGCCTTGCCGCCACCGTCAGCGGCGTGGTGGTTGAACGCAACCTGAGCGCAGGTCAAGAGGTGCGCCCCGACCAAGGCGGCCCCGGCAACCAGGCCCTGTTTGTGGTGAGCGACCCCAGCGTGCTTTGGGTGCAAATTGACGCGCGCGAATCAGATGCCGCCTCACTCAAGCCAGGCACCAAAATCTCGCTGACGCTGCCCAACTTCCCTGGCCAGACCTTTGAAGCCAAGATCACCGCCACGGGTGACTTCATTGACAGCAACACCCGCTCCATCAAAGTACGCGCCGTCATCAACAACGCGCAACGGTTGCTCAAAGCCGAAATGCTGGGCACTGCTCGCATTGAACGCAAATTAGCGGCAGGTGTGCTGGTCCCCGCAGAGGCCGTGCAATTGCGCGGCACCGAACACTGGGCCTATGTGCAAACCGAGCCTGGCGTGTTTGAACCCCGCCACGTCAAACTGGGCTACGAAGGCTTGCAAGAAGTCCTCATCGTCGACGGCGTACAAGCCGGTGAACACGTGGTGAAAGAGAACAGCCTGCTGCTGGCACGCGAGTTCCGCAACGCCCAAGACGAAGCGCTGCAACACACACCGGCTCCCGGTTCAGCCACTCCAGCCATCGGCGCAGGTTCCAAATGAAGCGTCTGATTGACTATGCGCTGAACCAGCCGCTGTTCATCCTGCTGGGTACTTTGTTGTTTGTGATGGCGGGCGTATTCGCCTTTAAAAACCTGTCTGTCGAAGCCTTCCCCGACGTCACCGACACCCAAGTGACGGTGATTGCCCTCTACCCAGGCCGTGCCGCCGAAGAGGTAGAAAAAGAAGTGACTTTGCCCATTGAGGTCGCCCTCTCTGGATTGCCCAACTCCATTCGCGTGTTCTCACACACGCAATTCGGTTTGTCTTTCACCGTCGTCACTTATGACGACAAGGCCGAAGTCAACCTCGCACGTCAACAAGTGAACGAACGCCTGAGCAGCGTCGATTTGCCCACAGGCGTGCAGGCCAACGTCATGCCCAACGCCACCCCTGTGGGCGAGGTGATGCGCTATCGACTCAAGGGCGACGGTAAAACATCCACCGAGTTACGCACCATCCAAGACTGGACCGTAGAACGTGCGCTGCGGCAAATTCCGGGTGTCGCCGACGTGGTGGGCATGGGTGGCTATATCAAGCAATACGAGGTGCAGCCCGACATGCAAAAGCTACGGGCCTACAAACTCACGCTGCAAGACTTGCAAGATGCCATGGGTCGCGGCAATGCCAATGCAGGTGGTAGCTACGTGGCGCAAGGCGCGCAGCAATTTGCCATTCGAGGCATTGGCTTGCTGCACTCGGCGCAAGACATTGGCAACATCGTCGTCACCGCGCGTGGCAACACGCCCGTGCTGGTCAAAGATGTGGCGACCGTGGCCATTGGTGCCGTGCCACGCTTGGGCACCGTCGGTCAAGACATGGACGACGACGTAGTGACGGGCATCATCATCATGCGCAAGGGAGAAAACCCCAGCGTGGTGCTCAAGGGCGTGAAAGAAAAACTCTTGGATCTGAACGAACGTGTACTGCCCAAGGGCGTGCAAATCGTGCCGTTTTACGACCGCACATGGTTGATGGGCAAGACGCTCACCACCGTGTTTAAAAACCTGGTGGAAGGCGCGCTGCTGGTGTCGCTGGTGCTGTATTTGTTCTTGTCGAACATGCGCGCCTCGCTGGCCGTGGTGGTGGTCATTCCATTGGCTTTGCTGTCCACGTTTTTGGGTCTGAAAATTTTGGGTGTGCCTGCCAACTTGTTGAGCTTGGGCGCGATGGACTTCGGCATCATCGTGGACGGTGCGGTGATCGTGATTGAAAACATCATGCACCGCTTGGCCGAACGTGGCGAAGGCATGAATGAGAAAGAGCGTCGCACCCTCATTACCAACGCAGCCAACGAGGTGGGGCGACCCACGTTGTTCTCGATGCTCATCATCATTGCGGCGCACATTCCTATCTTTGCGCTGCAACGCCACGAAGGTCGCATCTTCCAGCCGATGGCGTTGTCGGTGACGACGGCATTGATTGGTTCGTTGATCTTCTCGCTCACGCTGGTTCCGCTGTTGGCGTATTGGATGTTGCGCAAAGGCATTCCCCACGGCGATAACGGCGTGGTGTCTTGGGCCAAACGCATTTATGAACCGGTGCTGAACTGGGCGCTGGAAAAACCACGTAAGGTCGTGGCGATTGCCTTGAGCGGGTTCGCTGTGTCCGTTTTTGCGGCGGCGAGCTTGGGTTCCGAGTTTTTGCCTGAACTCAACGAGGGCACGTTTTGGGTGAACTGGGACATGCCAGCCAGCGTGTCACAAGAAGAAGCGGCCAAGGTACTGCGCAAAGCACGCATGCAACTGCTGACGATTCCAGAAGTGCGCACCGTGGTCTCAAAAGCAGGTCAACCTGAAGACGGCACCGACCCCAAAACCCTCAGCATGGCCGAGGTGTTTGTGGACGTGAAACCGGCCGAAGAATGGCGCAAAGGCATGACGCGTGATTTGTTGATTGAGGAGATGGACCAAAAACTGGCCATCATCCCCGGCGTAGACCCCGCGTTCTCCATGCCGATTCGTGACAACGTGCTGGAATCGATCTCGCAAATCAAAGGCCAGATTGTGGTGAAAGTGTCGGGCGACGACTTAGACGAGTTGCGCCGCACCACCGAAGCCATGCAACGCGAGTTCAAGCAGGTGGTGGGCGTGCAGCGTGCCGAGATTGATCGTTTGGGCGAGGTGCCACAGCTCATCGTCGACATCGACCGTGACCGCGCCGCGCGCTTAGGACTGAACGTGGGCGACATCCAAGACGTCATTGAGTCCGCCTTGGCTGGCCGTGCCACCACCCAAATTTGGGAGGGTGAGCGCAAGTTCACAGTGGTGCTGCGTTTGTCTGGCGACCGTCGCTCGGTCATCAACCTGCCGGCCACACCGATTGCGTTGCCAAGCGGCGGCTACGCCACGCTGGAAAACGTTGCCACCATTCGCCAAGGCAGCGGCGCGATGAACATCGCTCGCGAAGCAGGACGCCGCACCATGGCGATTGGTATCTTCGTGAAAGGCCGCGACATGGGCTCAGTCGTCGCAGACATGAAAGCACGCGTTGCCAAGAACGTGAAAATTGCCGACAGCTATGCCGTCACCTGGTCTGGCGAGTTTGAAAACCAAGAACGGGCCATGCAACGCTTAGGCGTGGTGGTGCCCATTTCGTTGTTGCTGATTTTTGTGTTGCTGTTCGATGCCTTTGGTTCCTTCAAAACAGCGGGGCTGATCTTGATCAACGTGCCTTTGGCTTTGATTGGTGGCTTTGTAGCCTTGTGGGTGTTCGGCATTCCACTGTCGGTGTCCGCCGCCATTGGCTTCATCGCCTTGTCAGGCCAAGCGGTGCTGAACGGCGTGGTGATGCTGTCGGTCTTCCAGCAATTGCGCAATGCCGGCTACACGGTGATTGAAGCGGTCAAAGAAGGGGCCTTGCAACGTCTGCGCACGGTACTGATGACAGCCATGCTCGCCGCCTTGGGCTTGTTGCCCATGGCGTTGAGCCACGACATTGGTTCTGAAACTCAACGGCCTTTGGCCATTGTGGTGATCGGTGGCTTGGTCACGGCCACACTGCTGACCTTGGTGGTGCTACCGGCTTTGTATGTGGCTTGGTTCTCTAACAAACCGCTGCAAGCGCCCAAAGAAGCGTAAGTAACGCTGTATCCAAAACAAAAGCCACAGCAAGCAAATGCTGTGGCTTTTTGTTTGAGCGTTGAATTTGGCGGCGCTGCTGTGCTTTAAGGCCTCCAGCGCTTGAGCAGCAAAGCATTGGTCATCACACTCACCGAACTCAGCGCCATGGCAGCACCAGCTACCACAGGGCTCAAATAGCCCATGGCCGCGAGCGGAATGCCTGCGGCGTTGTACGCAAAAGCCCAAAACAAATTTTGACGAATCTTGGACACCGTGCGTGCCGAGATATCCAACGCGCCCGCCACCAACGCCACATCACCACGCATCAAGGTGATGCCTGCCGCCTGCATCGCCACATCCGTGCCCCCACCTTGACCATCGGCCTGCAAATTGGCCATGGCCAAGCCCACATCCGCAGCCGCCAACGCAGGGGCATCGTTGATGCCATCACCCACAAAAGCCACCACATGAGGCGCCCCATGCGCGTTGTGCTGCAAACGCTTCACCAAGGCTGCTTTGTCGCCGGGCATGACCTCGGCATGCACTTCGTCTGAACGCAGCCCCAAACGGGCTGCCATGGCTTGGGCCGCGCCCACGTTGTCACCGGAGATCATGACCAAGCGTAGACCACGCGAGCGCAGTGCCGTGAGCGCTGCTTGCACACCCGGCTTGGGCTCATCTCCAAAGGCCAAAACCGCCAGAGGAACAAAGCCTTGCGCGGTGCGTTCGGCCATCACGGAGACGGTCGCACCTTGGGCCTGCAAGATTTGCGCTTGTGCTTGCCATGCGCCAGTTGGCACCTCAAGCGCTGCCATCCAACGCAAGCTACCCAGCAGCAATGTGCGCCCCTGCACATCCCCTTCGCTGCCAAAACCGGGGACGGCTTTGACGCTTTCTGGCGCTGCAAATGCAATGTTTTGCGCCTTGGCCGATTGCAACACGGCATGTGCCAAAGGATGCTCACTGCCGCTTTGCAAACTGGCGGCAAGGGCAAGTAAAGCCTGTCCATCACCGCTCATCGTGGCGGTCTGTGGCGACGCATCCAAAGGCTGGTCAAGCTCATGGACAGCGAACAAGGACAACAAGCGGGGTTGCCCCACGGTCAAGGTGCCTGTTTTGTCAAACGCCACCGTGTCCACATGGTGCGCCACCTCCAGCGCTTGTACGTCTTTGATGAGGATGCCGTATTTGGCGGCCACCCCTGTCCCAGCCATGATGGCCGCTGGCGTAGCCAAACCCAAGGCGCACGGACATGCAATGACCAACACCGCCACGCAATGGATAAGAGAAACCTCAAGGCTATGACCTGTGAGCCACCACGCCACCAAAGTGATCAACGCAAGCACCAACACCACGGGCACAAACACAGCCGACACTTGGTCTACCAAGCGTTGAATCGGTGCCTTGGCTGCTTGTGCATCTTCGACCAAACGAATGATGTTGGCCAACACGGTAGCCGTCCCTGTGGCATTCACGCGAATGACCACACGCCCCTCACCATTGATGCTGCCGCCCGTCACTCGCGCCCCAACGTCTTTGTGAACCGGCAGTGGCTCTCCTGTGAGCATGGACTCATCCACTTGCGTTTGGCCCTCTAACACCACACCATCCGCCGCAAACCGTTCGCCTGGCAGCACCACCAAACGGTCGCCGACCAACAATTCTTCGATGGGAATATCAACCTCGCCATCCAAGGTGATGACGCGCGCACGTGCAGGGCGTAAGGCATGTAGAGCACGGATGGCATCTGTGGTTTGACGCTTGGCTCGCGCCTCAAGCCACTTGCCCAACAGCACCAGTGTGATGACCACAGCGGAGCCCTCAAAATACAGGTGAACCATCGCTCCCGCAGGTGCCATGAGCCACAACCAAACCGACAAAGCCCAGCCTGCCGTGGTTCCCAAAGCGACCAACAAATCCATGTTGCCGCTACCGGCCAACAACGCGTGCCAGCCCGCTTTATAAAAGCGGGCACCCAGCACAAACTGCACAGGCGTTGCCAGTAAAAACTGCCACAACGCAGGCAGCATCCAATGCTGACCCAAAACATCGCCCACCATCGGCAAGATCAAAGGGGTACTCAGCAACAAACCAACAGCCACAGGCAAAAAGCCCACCCAAGGACCTGCAGGTGCTTGTTCCAAATGCTCGGCAGCGAGAGGTTCATAGCCCGCATCGCGCACAGCACGGCGTAAGCGGGCTTGCTGTGTTTGGCTGTCTTCGGTGCTCTGTGATTCGGCCCATGTCACACGGGCAGACTCGGTTGCTAAGTTCACGCTGACCGCCTCTACGCCAGGAACTTTGGCAATTGCACGCTCCACACGAGCCACGCAAGATGCGCAGGTCATGCCACCAATACCAATATCGCAAGACAATTCATTCATGGTGTAAGGTTACATCTTTATTCGGAGGTACTTATGGAACACACATTTGAAGTTCAAGGCATGACCTGCGGCCACTGCGAAATGGCGGTCAAAAAGGCTGTGATGCGTCTAGACCCACAAGCACACATTGACGTTGACCGCAGCCGTAACTTGGTGGTGGTGCAAAGCGAAAAACCGCGCGAAACCGTGGCACACGCCATTGCTGAAGAAGGTTACAAAACAACATGAGTACCGTTTCTCAAGCGCGTGGCGTTGAGCGTTTGGTGCAAGGCCAAGACACCAAAGACGGCGCAGGTGTACGTCTGACACGTGTGCTTAGCCATGATTTGCAAGAGCGCCTCGACCCCTTTTTGATGCTCGACGCCTTTGGCAGCGACAACCCTGGCGATTACATCGCGGGCTTCCCCAATCACCCTCACCGTGGCTTTGAAACTGTGACCTACATGATTGCAGGCCGCATGCGCCACAAAGACAGTGGCGATCACGAAGGGTTGCTGCAAAACGGCGGGGTGCAATGGATGACGGCTGGGCGTGGCCTGACCCACAGCGAAATGCCTGAACAAGAAGAAGGCGTCATGGAAGGCTTTCAACTTTGGCTCAACCTGCCTGCCAAAAACAAGCTGTGTGAGCCTTGGTACCGTGACATTCAAACCGAAGACATCCCAGAAGTCACTACGGCTAACGGGGTGTTGGTGCGCGTGATTGCAGGCCATTCACATGGCACGGATGGGGCAATGCAACGTGAACATACCGAACCTTTGTATGTGGATTTGCATTTCCCGCACACGGAAGAAACCGTGTTTGAACAGCCCTTGCCTTCAACACACAACGCGTTTGTGTATGTGTATCGCGGTGCTTTAGAGGTGGTGCATGGCAACACGGCAACACATGTCCCCGTCAAGCGCATGGCTGTGCTCAACAACACGGGCAACAGCGTGGTCTTGCGTGCACAGGCCAACACGCGTGCGATTTTGATTGCAGGTAAACCTTTGCATGAACCCATCGCCCAATATGGCCCTTTTGTCATGAACACCCGCGAAGAGTTGGTACAGGCTGTGGACGACTTCCGTGCTGGCCTGATGGGTTGAGCGACGCTACAAAACTTTACACAACTTGTGATTTAGCGCATTGACGCGTTACACAGACGGTTCATAGTTGGAACTTGGTAGAGGCATCTCGCTTCTTTCTTCAAGGAACTTCTATGACCCGTTTGAAAACCACCCACTTTGCACTTTCCGTTCTGTTGGCAGGCACGGCATTGGCCGCCGTGATGCCCGCACAAGCCCAACCCATGATGGGTGATGCCGGCATGTACCACGACAGTGGTCGCATGCACGAGCGCATGGCACAGCATTGGGAAAAGCGTCAGACCGAACTGAAGGCCAAACTGCATTTAACACCTGCACAAGAACCTGCATGGAACGCCTTTGTGCAAGGCATGAAAGTGCCCGCCAAACCTTTGGCTCAGCCGATTGACCGTGAGGCCTTGGCAAAACTAAGCACGCCCGAACGCCTTGAAAAAATGAATGCGGTACATGAGGCCAATTTGGCAGCCATGCAAACACACATCAAAGAGCGCAACGAAGCCACCCGAACCTTTTACGGTCAACTGAGTGCTGAACAGAAAAAAGTATTTGATGCTGAAACCCTCCCAGAGCATTCACGCTGGAAGGGCAAGCGCGATTAAATATCGATGTTGCCAGCGCGCAAAGCGTTGTCTTCGATGAAGTTGCGGCGAGGTTCTACCTCGTCGCCCATCAGCATGGTGAACACACGGTCGGCTTCGATCGCGTCGTCGATTTGTACACGCAGCAAACGACGAACCGTTGGATCCATGGTGGTTTCCCACAACTGAGCTGGGTTCATTTCTCCCAAGCCCTTATAGCGCTGACGTGCCGTGGCATTTTCTGCCTGACCAATCAACCACTTCATGGCTTGACGGAAATCGCTGACCTTTTCTTCCTTGGCTTTTTCACCTTCACCACGGTGAACTTTTGAGCCTTCGCCCAACAAACCACGGAAGGTTTGAGCCGCTTCTGCCAAAGCAGCGTAATCGGCACCATGCACAAAGTCTTGGGTGATCACACTGCTCTTGACGTTGCCGTGGTGGCGACGACTGATGCGCAAAATAGGCTTGTCTGTACGCACATCGAATTCACCCGATGCTTCTGAACCACTGCCCAGTTCACGCAATTTTTCTTGCATGGCCACAGCAGATTTCTCAGCATCAGCCACAGTATCCAAGTTGATAGATACGCCGTCGGCCATCGCGCGCAAAGCTTCGGCATCCATGAAACCACTCAAACGTGCAATCACAGATTCAGCAATTTGATGCTTGCGAGCCAACTCGCCTAAAGTGTCGCCACTCAAAACTTGTGAATTCACACCACCGGTGGTGATACTGGCATCTTTCAAAGCAATGCGCAGCAAGAAACCGTCCAGTGCAGATGCATCTTTGAGGTACAGCTCTTCTTTACCAGCCTTCACTTTGTACAACGGTGGTTGCGCGATGTAGATATGGCCACGCTCGACCAGTTCTGGCATTTGGCGATAGAAGAAGGTCAACAACAGCGTGCGGATGTGCGCACCGTCAACGTCCGCGTCAGTCATGATGATGATGCGGTGGTAGCGCAGCTTGTCCACGTTGAAGTCATCGGTGGCTGACTTGCCAGATTCCGCACTCGCTTTGCCAATACCGGTACCCAAGGCCGTGATGAGCGTCAAGATTTCGTTGCTGGTGAGCAGTTTTTCGTAACGTGCTTTTTCCACGTTCAAAATCTTGCCGCGCAAGGGCAAGATGGCTTGGAATTTACGGTCACGACCTTGCTTGGCCGAACCACCGGCAGAGTCACCCTCGACGATGTAGATTTCGCACAGCGAGGGATCTTTTTCTTGGCAATCCGCCAGCTTGCCTGGCAAACCCATGCCATCCAACACACCTTTTCGACGTGTCATTTCGCGAGCTTTACGCGCAGCTTCACGCGCACGCGCGGCTTCCACAATCTTGCCGCAGATTATCTTGGCATCATTGGGACGCTCTTGCAGGTAATCGGTCAGCGTTTTAGCCACGATGTCTTCCACAGGGGCTCGCACCTCGCTAGACACCAATTTGTCTTTGGTTTGGCTACTGAATTTAGGTTCAGGCACTTTCACAGATAACACGCAACACAGGCCCTCGCGCATGTCGTCACCTGTGACCTCGACTTTGGCCTTCTTGGCAAACTCGTTTTCTTCAATGTACTTGTTGATCACACGGGTCATCGCAGCACGCAAACCCGTCAAGTGAGTACCACCGTCACGCTGTGGAATGTTATTGGTAAAGCACAGAACGTTTTCGTTATAACCATCGTTCCACTGCATGGATACTTCCACACCAATGCTGGTGCCGGGAATGCCTCCATAAGTGTCAGCCGGACGGTCACCTTCTGCATAGAACGCATTGGGGTGCAACACCTTCTTGCCAGAGTTGATGAAGTCCACGAAGCCCTTCACACCACCCGCACCGGAAAAGTCGTCTTCTTTGCCCGTGCGTTCGTCCATCAAACGAATACGTACACCGTTGTTCAAGAAGCTGAGTTCACGCAAACGCTTGCTCAAAATCTCATAATGAAAATCTGTGTTTTGCGTGAAGATTTCTGTGTCAGGCAAGAAATGAACTTCAGTACCACGCTTCTCGGTATCACCTGTGATGCGCATGGGAGACACTTCAACACCGTTGACGACTTCAATCAAACGGTTTTGTACAAAGCCTTTAGAAAACTCCAAGGTGTGTACTTTGCCGTCACGACGAACGATCAAACGCAACGACTTTGACAATGCGTTCACGCAAGACACACCCACACCATGCAAACCACCAGACACTTTGTAGCTGTTTTGGTTGAACTTGCCACCTGCGTGTAATTCGGTCAATGCAATCTCAGCCGCACTGCGTTTTGGCTCGTGCTTGTCGTCCATTTTCACGCCGGTCGGAATACCACGACCGTTGTCCGTCACGCTGATGGAGTTGTCGCTATGGATGGTGACCACGATGTCATCACAATGACCAGCCAAGGCCTCGTCAATTGAGTTGTCCACCACCTCAAACACCAGATGGTGCAAACCAGAACCATCCGATGTGTCACCGATATACATGCCTGGACGCTTACGAACCGCCTCAAGGCCTTCCAAAATTTGGATAGAGCCTTCACCGTAGCCTTCACCGGCTGGAGGTGTCACTGGGGTTTCAGGAATTTGAGTAGGTTCGGTCATAACAAGTCTTCATGCGCGAGACACACGTGCCTCACGGTTTCAATCGTAAAAAAGGGGAACAACAACGCGTTAAATCCGCATTGGCATCACCACATATTTGAAAGTGGTGTTTTCAGGAATGGTGATGAGTGCTGAACTGTTGGAATCAGCCAAGTCCACTTGAACCATGTCTTGGTCCATGTTGGTCAAAGCATCAATCAAATAGGTCACGTTGAAGCCAATTTCAATGGCATCACCGTTGTAATCAATTTCAAGTTCATCTACGGCTTCTTCTTGTTCTGCATTGCTGGATGCCACACGCAAGACACCAGGTTCTAAGTTCAAGCGTACGCCTTTGAACTTTTCGCTGGTGAGAATGGCCGTGCGTTGCAACGTGGCCAACAAAGCTGTACGGCCCATCGTGATGGTGTTCTTATGATTCTTGGGAATCACACGGTTGTAGTCGGGAAACTTGCCTTCAACCAACTTGGTCACAAACTCCATGCCGTCGAATGTGAACTTGGCTTGGTTGCCAGCAAATTGCATTTCAATCGCGCCTTCTTTGTCGCTCAACAGACGCTGCATTTCAAGCACCGTTTTGCGAGGCAAGATCACTTCTTGGCGTGGTACTTCCACATCCAACATGGCAGATGCAAAAGCCAAGCGATGACCATCGGTGGCAACCAAACTCAGTTGTTTGCCTTCAGCAACAAACAAAATGCCATTCAAGTAATAACGGATGTCATGCACAGCCATGGCAAAAGAAACTTGATGCAGCAACTCTTTCAGAGTTTTTTGTGGAACGCTGAACGAAGGGCCAAAGTTAGCGGCTTCTTGCACCAATGGGAAATCTTCAGCCGGCAAGCTTTGCAAGGTGAAGCGGCTTTTGCCACCCTTCAAAATCAATTTGTTTTGATTCGATTCCAAACTCACGGTTTGGTCTGAAGGCATGGTTCGCAAGATATCAATCAATTTGCGTGCACCCACGGTTGTCGTGAAGTTGCCTGCATCACCATCGAGTTCAGCTGTTGTGCGAATTTGAATTTCTAAGTCGCTGGTGGTCAGCTGCAATGCACCACCTGTTTTACGAATCAACACGTTGGCCAAAATTGGCAATGTGTGACGACGTTCAACGATGCCTGCAACAGATTGCAGAACCGACAAAACTTTGTCTTGTGTTGCTTTCAGTACGATCATCTCTTCCTCTTGTTCTCTTTATTTAAATTAGTAGTAGTAGATAAGCAAAGCATCTTTCTGTGGACAACAGCATTTTCCTCTTTTTTTTCAAGCACTTGAGTTGACCGATAAGGTGTTGGCAAGCTCGCTTTTGTGCTGTCGTTCAAAACTGGATAACTTTCATTTTTCTACTTTTCTGTGGATAACTCTGGTGTTGTCCAGAAACTATCCACAGGGTTGTTCTGGTGATCAATTAGCCTTTGAGAGTTTGTTCTAACACGTGCAGTTGCTGATTCAAATCAGCCATTTGCTGGCGTTCGGCAGTGATCTTGCGAACGGCATGCAAGACCGTGGTGTGATCACGCCCACCAAATAGCTCCCCAATCTCTGGAAGGCTCTTTTGAGTGAGTTCTTTGGCCAAATACATAGCGATCTGGCGTGGACGTGCAATCGACGCGGGACGCTTCTTGGAGTACATGTCTGCGACTTTGATCTTGTAATAGTCAGCAACGGTTTTTTGAATGTTTTCAACGGAAATTTGTCGGTTTTGAATCGACAGCAAATCTCGTAGCGCGTCGCGTGCCAATTGAATGGAAATTTCTTTTTGGTTGAAACGCGAATACGCCAATATTTTTCGCAGTGCGCCTTCGAGTTCGCGTACGTTAGAGCGCACGTTTTTAGCAACAAAGAAAGCCACCTCTTCTGGCATTTCAGAGCCTTCAGCACGTGATTTACTGATCAAAATCGCCACCCGCATTTCTAGCTCAGGTGGTTCAATAGCAACGGTCAAACCTGCATCAAAGCGCGAGACCAAGCGTTCATGGATGTCCGTCAAACCCTTGGGGTAGGTGTCACTCGTCATGATGATGTGCGACTTTTTTGCCAACAAAGCTTCAAACGCATTGAAGAACTCTTCTTGGGTGCGTTCTTTGTTTGCAAAGAACTGCACATCGTCAATCAGTAGCAGGTCAAGAGAGTGGTAACGCTCTTTAAACTCATCGAAAGTTTTGCGTTGGTAGGCTTTAACCACATCTGAAACAAATTGTTCAGCATGGATGTAGAGAACTTTGGCATCTGGGCGCTCAGACAATAGCTTGTTACCCACGGCGTGCATCAAGTGGGTCTTACCCAAACCGACACCACCATAAATGAACAAGGGGTTGTAGAGTTGCCCAGGCATGGTCGCCACATGCATGGCTGCAGCACGAGCCATTCGGTTGGCTGTACCTTCGACCAACGTGTCAAAGGTCAAGGCTGTGTTCAGCCTTGTGCGAGGACCACTTGGGATGCCTTCTTCAAGACCCACAAAGCTTTCGGGCAAAGACTCAAGTTCTTGGGAAAAAGAGACAGGTTTAATTCTGACTGGAGTTTCTTTGGGAGTGATCGCTAACTCAACTTGAACGGGGCTACCATAGAGTTGCTGCAAAAGAGCTGCTATTCGGTTGGCGTATTGGGCACGAATCCAATCAAGTTTGAAACGGTTTCCAACCAAAATGACCGCTTTACTGAAGTCTTCAGCAACGTTAGCAATCAATGGTTTGATCCAAGTGTTGAACTGTTGTTCAGGTAGTTCTTGTGCCAATTGATCGACGCAGGCTTGCCACAAACCATCACCAGAATTTGGTGGTAAGCCGTCGGCGGCAGAAGATGAAACACCCTGGGTCATGACATATTTTTCTGTGGATAAGCTGTCTTTAATAGACGTGCAACAGAGCACTTTATCAAAAAATTATCCACAGGATGCATAAATTTTGAAGACTTTGAAAAAAGCAAAGCTAAAAAGAGTGTGGATAAAAGTCTGCAAGGGACTCAAAAGTTTGAGATAATCATCGGTTTCCCTGATCTTCAGGGCTTAGCTTTTTGGAAAAATCATGAAACGCACTTACCAGCCTTCTAAAACTCGCCGCGCTCGTACCCATGGCTTTTTGGTCCGTATGAAAACACGCGGTGGCCGCGCTGTGATCAACGCACGTCGCGCTAAAGGTCGCAAGCGTCTGGCTGTCTAATTTTTGCCCGCTGAACAGGCCCGCGAGCTCCGCGCCGTGGAACGTCTGAAGCAGTGGTCAGAATTTCAGGCCGTCATGTCGGCGGGATCTGTGGCGCGTACGCCGCATTTTGTGTTGCACCAGTGGCAACATGCCGCCAAAGCCTCCACAGGGTCTGGGTTTGAAGAAACCCCGGCCCTGTTTGTCGATGGTGTTTTGATGTTTGGGGCATTGACACCCAAGCGATGGGCTAAACGTGCCGTGACGCGCAATTTGATTCGTCGACAAATTCATGCCATTTCGCAGGAATTTGCTGGCCATTTGCTGCCTACAGCCTATGTGGTTCGATTGCGAGCAACATTCAACCCTCACAAGTTTGTCAGCGCATCTTCAGATGTGTTGAAACAAACGGTCCGTGAAGAGTTGAAACAATTGTTGAGCAAAGTAAGCACGTCATGATGCAGTCGTTCTTAATTGCGGTGGTTCGTGCTTATCGTTTGCTGTTGAGCCCATGGTTGGGATCAACATGCCGGTTTGAACCCACATGCTCTGTTTATTCGCTTCAAGCACTTGAACAATATGGCGCAATGCGTGGCAGTTATCTCACTTTGAGGCGACTTGCGCGTTGCCATCCTTGGTGTGCTGGCGGACATGACCCTGTGCCACCTGCTTTGTTTACTTCTTTGACCTCTTCCAACTCCGGAAAGAAAACTTCATGAATGACATCCGTCGCACCATTTTGTGGGTGATCTTTGGTTTCTCCATGGTCCTCCTGTGGGATCAATGGCAGGTTCACAACGGTCACAAGGCCACCTTTTTCCCCACGCCCGCACAACAAGCGAAGGGAACGGCTGAAGCAGCTTCTGCCATTCCACAAGCCGCTGGTGTTCCTGCACCCATCGCGTCTGCATCGCAAAGTGCGACAGTTCCTGCGGTTGAAACACGTGCAGTCAACAAAGAGTTGGTTGAAGTGGAAACCGATGTGGTCAAACTCAGCTTTGACACAGAGGGCGGCACCTTGTCGCGCGTTGAGTTTTTAAAGCATGCCGACGAGCAAAAGCCAGGAAGCCATGTGGTGTTGTTGGATGACAGCAAAGACCGCATTTACATGGCGCAAACAGGCTTGATTTCTAGCGCGCCTGGCGTGGCGTTGCCTACGCACAAAACGTTGATGACGGTTCGTCCTGGCGCACGCAAACTCAAAGACGGTGACAACGAGTTGTCGATCACATTTGAATCAGCAGCCCAAGGCGGCGTGAAATTGGTCAAGACTTATACCGTCAAGCGTGGTGCGTATGACATGGCGGTGAAGCACGACATCGTGAACATTGGTTCGCAAGACGTGACCCCTCAGTTGTATTTCCAATTGGTGCGTGACGGTAACAAGCCTGCGGGGGAATCATCGTTCTACTCAACCTTTACAGGCCCTGCGGTCTACACAGAAGCCAAAAAGTATCAGAAGGTTGAATTCGCTGACATCAAAAAGAAAAAAGTTGATGTTGAAAAGCAATCCAGCACAGGCTACGTCGCCATGGTGCAGCATTATTTTGCAAGCGCTTGGATTTTGCCCGACGGCATGAACCGTGACATCTCCATCGATGCGGTGGACATTGGTTCGACCATGCCCGACTGTTGCTACCGTGCGACCATGATTGCACCTTTGGAAGCCATCAAACCAGGCGAAACAAAGAGTGTTGCGGCAACGTTCTACGCGGGTCCACAAGAAGAGAAAAAGCTCGAAGCCCTCTACCCAGGCTTGGAGTTGGTGAAAGACTACGGTTGGCTCACGATTTTGGCGAAGCCTTTGTTCTGGTTGTTGCATCAACTCAATAACATTTTGGGTAACTGGGGCTGGTCAATCGTCACCTTGGTGATTTTGCTGAAAGCAGCTTTCTATTGGTTGAACGCGCATGCTTACCAAAGCATGGCCAAGATGAAAGCCATCAATCCACGCATCATGGAAATGCGCGAGCGTCTCAAAGACAACCCGCAACAAATGCAGATGGAAATGATGAAGATTTACCGCGAAGAAAAAGTCAACCCAATGGGCGGTTGTGTTCCTATCGCGCTTCAAATCCCAGTGTTCATCGCTTTGTACTGGGTGTTGTTGTCCACCGTTGAAATTCGCAATGCACCTTGGGTGGGTTGGATTCACGACCTGTCGGCACCCGATCCATTTTTCATCTTGCCTCTGTTCATGACGCTGACCACTCTGCTGCAAACGGCATTGAACCCCGCGCCACCAGATCCTATGCAAGCCAAGATGATGTGGATCATGCCGCTGGCCTTCAGCGTGATGTTCTTCTTCTTCCCTGCTGGCTTGGTTCTGTACTGGATCACCAACAACGTGTTGTCGATTGCACAGCAGTGGGTCATCAATACGCGCATGGGCGTACCACCTCAGTTCAATTTGCCGAAGTTCTAACTTTCGTTCAATCGAGCTTAGAAAACCCGCCTCCTGCACAGGGCGCGGGTTTTTTTCTGGACAATCAACACATGCTTGCACAACACGATACCCCCATCATTGCCATTGCCACTGCTCCTGGTCGAGGTGCTGTGGGGATCGTGCGCGTGAGTGGCAAGCGTTTGGGCGCATTGGTACAAGCGTTGTGCGGACGCGCGCTCAAACCCCGCGAAGCGACATATCTGCCCTTGTGCGACGAAACAGGGACACCCATTGACCACGTATTGGCGCTGCACTTTCCTGGCCCGAACAGCTATACAGGTGAAGATGTGTTGGAGTTGCAAGCGCACGGCGGTCCTGTTGTGCTGCAACTTATTTTGGCGCAGTGCATGCGCGTTGCCGCATCTTTGAATGAACACAACAAGCCGTTGCTGTCTGGTTTGCGTTTGGCGCAGCCAGGTGAATTCACACAGCGTGCTTTTTTGAATCACAAGCTGGATTTGGCGCAAGCCGAGGCGGTTGCTGATTTGATTGATGCAAGCACCGAAGCGGCAGCACGCGGTGCGAGTCGTTCATTGGCGGGGGCTTTCTCGAATGAAATCCACCAACTGCGTGATGCGCTGATTCACCTGCGCATGCTGGTTGAAGCGACATTGGACTTTCCAGAAGAAGACATCGATTTTTTGAAGCAAGCCGATGCGCAGGGGCAACTCACACGTCTGCAACACAACTTGTCACGCGTCATGGCGCAAACCAAGCAAGGCGCCTTGCTGCGTGAAGGTATTCGCGTGGTTATTGCGGGTCAACCCAACGCTGGCAAGAGCTCGCTGCTAAACGCACTGGCGGGAGTAGAGCTGGCCATCGTGACACCCATTGCTGGCACCACCCGTGACGTGGTGCAACAGACCATTCAAATCGATGGTGTGCCACTGCATGTGGTCGACACTGCGGGCTTGCGCGAACACCCAGATGTGGACGAGGTGGAACGTATTGGTATTGCGCGCGCTTGGGATCAAATTGGGCAAGCAGACGCGGTGTTGTTCTTGCATGACCTCACGCGCAAAGAAGACGTGGCGTACGCCGCAGCTGACGCGCAGATCGCGCAGACGTTGCAAGAGAAACTAGCCACGCATGTACCTGTGCTGCACTTGTGGAACAAGGCCGATGCGCAAAGTATGGCGGCCACTCAACCTTTGCCAGCAGAAGCGACCGCCTCATTGACGGCGCATTTGGCGCTCTCTGCCAAAACAGGCGAAGGCCTCCCCGCGCTACGCCAAGCATTGCTCAACGTCGTGGGTTGGCAAGGCGGTAGCGCGGAGGGCATGTTCATGGCACGTGAGCGGCATGTGCAGGCCTTGCATGAGGTGGACGAACACCTCATGCTCGCCAACGCCAGTTTGCATGCCCAAATGCCCGCACTTGACCTTTTGGCAGAAGAGCTGCGTTTGAGCCAAAACGCACTCAACACCATCACGGGCGAATTCACGTCAGATGATTTGTTGGGCGTCATCTTCTCTAGTTTTTGCATCGGCAAATAAGCCCACCCCACCGATAAAATGTGGGCATGACCCAAACCCACGCACACACCGCCAGCGTCGCTGCGCAGGTGGACGACCAGCGCATTTTGCAGCTGGCTCATGAGACGCTTGAAATTGAAGCGGCCGCCGTGCGGCATTTACGCGATGGTTTATCTCCCACCTTTGTGCAAGCGGTACGTGCCATTCTCAAAGTCACAGGTCGTGTGGTTGTCATGGGCATGGGTAAAAGTGGTCACGTAGGTCGCAAAATCACGGCGACGTTGGCATCGACGGGAACGCCCGCCATGTTTGTGCACCCTGCCGAAGCCAGTCACGGAGACCTCGGCATGGTCAAAGACACAGACCTGGTGATCGCCATTTCCAACAGTGGAGAAAGCGATGAACTTGCTGCGATCTTGCCAGTTCTCAAACGTCAAGGCGTGCCCTTGGTCGCACTGACGGGGGGGGCACACTCCACCCTCGCCAGTCATGCAGACATTGTGCTCAACACGGGTGTTTTGAAAGAGGCGTGTCCACTCAACCTTGCACCCACCGCCAGCACCACGGCGCAGATGGCGATGGGTGATGCGTTGGCTGTGGCGTTACTTGATGCCCGAGGTTTCAAGGCAGAAGACTTTGCGCGCTCACATCCAGGGGGTGCCTTAGGTCGCCGTTTGCTCACGCATGTGAGCGATGTCATGCGCAGCGGCGAGGCGGTACCTAGCGTGCTGCCTACAACCAGCTTCAGCGATTTGATGCGCGAAATGAGCGCCAAAGGCTTGGGTGCTTCCGCCATCGTGGATGCGCAACACAAAGTCTTGGGTATCTTCACCGATGGAGACTTGCGTCGTCTGATTGAAAAGGGCACAGACATGCGCCCTCTCACCGCTGCCCAAGTGATGCATGGCAACCCACGCACCGTGCGCTCGGGCGCGTTGGCCGCAGAGGCCGCAGAGTTGATGGAGTTGCATCGCATCACGAGCGTTTTGGTGGTGGATGAACAAGGTATCTTGTGCGGTGCTATCAACACCAATGATTTGATGCGCGCGAAAGTTATTTGATGACGACACCAACCCCTGCATTGAACTTCGATCCTGCTTTGTTGTTGCGCGCACAAGGCGTGCGTGTGGCTTTCTTTGACGTGGATGGTGTGCTCACCGACGGAGGCCTCTTCTTCACCGATAGCGGCGAAACCATCAAGCGGTTTTCCACGTTGGATGGTCATGGGTTGAAGATGCTGCAAAAAGCAGGCATCACACCTGCCGTGATCACGGGGCGTGATAGCGCACCTTTGCGGACACGTCTCAAGGCCCTAGGCATCACACAGGTGCGTTATGGCACCGAAGACAAGGCTCCTGCCGCCCAAGAAATTTTGAATGACCTGGGCCTAACTTGGTCACAAGCTGCCTACATGGGCGATGACTGGCCTGATATGGCACCCATGATGCGCAGCGCATTCGCTTGTGCACCTAGCAATGCGCACGTCGAAGTGAAAGCAATTGCGCACTACGTGACGCAACGCGAAGGGGGTCACGGTGCGGCGCGTGAGTTTTGCGATGTGTTGTTGGTGGCCAGCGGTCACTATGCCGAGCTTTTCCGAGGTTACCTCGCATGAGTGCCGCAGCGCCTTTGTCGTTGTTGATGCGCGTGCGTCGCGTCTGGGACCGCTTGGCGGTTTATTTGCCGTTGTTGCTCATGGGCTTGATGGCCATGACCACGTATTGGTTGGTCCGCAACACGCCAGTGATGGGTGAGGCCGAGCTTGAGGACGTGCCCCGTCATGTGCCTGATTACTTCATGCGCGACTTTTCCGTCAAAGTATTTGGTGAGGATGGCAAGCTCAAAAGCGAAATGGTGGGCACCGAAGGCCGTCACTTTCCCGATACCGATACCTTAGAAATTGACCAACCGCGTATTCGCATCCTGGGTGCAGAGGGCCGTGTGACTACCGCGGTGGCCGCGCGTGGCTTAATCAATGCAGATGGTTCAGAGGCGCAGTTGTTTGACAAGGCAGTTGTGGTGCGTGAGGCTTCTACGACAGCCGAAGGCATCGTGATCCCTCGCAGTGAATTGCAAAGTGATTTTTTGCATTTGTTTGCCAATACCGAACAAGTGCGTTCTCATTTGCCCGTGGTGTTGGTGCGTGGTGCTGGGGACCGCTTTACGGCTGAGCAAGGCATGGACTACGACAACCTGGGCCGTGTGATGCAACTCAGTGGCCGTGTGCGTGGCACTTTGTTACCCCCCAAAGACAAAGATAAGAAATAAAAAAGGCTCCCAAAGGAGCCTTTTGATTTGCAGTGAAGCAGATCGATCAGTAGCTGTTGCCACCACCGAAACCGCCACGACCACCGCCGCCGCCTTCACGACGACCGCCGCCAGCACCGCCACCGCCGTAAGGGCTACGGAAACCGCCGCCACCTTCGCGACCGCCACCGCCGTAGCCGCCTTCACGGCCGCCGCCACCGAAACCGCCAGTGCGGGGAGGACGTGGCTCCATTGGACGAGCTTCGTTGACCACCAAGCTACGACCACCCAAAGGTGCGCCGTTCATGCCTTCAACAGCAGCTTGAGCTTCGGCATCGCTGCCCATTTCGACGAAACCAAAACCTTTAGAGCGGCCAGTGTCGCGCTCCATCATGACCTTGGCGCTAGTCACAGAACCGAACTGTCCGAAAGACTGCTCAAGATCGCTGTCACGTACCGAATACGGCAAATTGCCGACGTACAGTTTATTGCCCATGAAAGGGACTCCTTAAAACACAAAAACAAAGCGATGGAGTCCCGAACCGAAACTGACCGATCACCAAATACAACCTTGCAAATGCCAAGCATTGACAAAGTTGCAACCATTATGGAGCACAAGTTGTGCAAATAACCAAGCGTTTACCTGTATTTACAGTAAATCATCGCCGAAAAACCACAACTCATGCGGCTTACCAGCTCGATTCGCGGTCAGGAGATGCGGTGATTTTGTGAATCGAGAGGTCAGCGCCTTCGAACTCTTCTTCTTGGCTGAGACGCAAACCGAGCGTCATTTTCAATACGCCATAAACAACAAAACCGCCAGTCAACGCCCATGCAACACCGACGGCGGTACCCACCAATTGGGCGGTGAGGTTGATGCCGCCAATGCCGCCCAACGCTTGCGTGCCAAAAATGCCAGCGGCAATACCGCCCCATGTGCCGCATAAGCCATGCAAAGGCCATACACCCAATACATCGTCAATGCGCCATTTGTTTTGTGTCAGTGTGAACATCACCACAAAGATGCCGCCGGCGACGGCTCCTACGACCAATGCGCCCATGGGATGCATCAAATCAGAACCAGCGCATACCGCCACCAAACCCGCTAAGGGGCCGTTGTGCACAAAGCCAGGATCGTTCTTGCCAGCAATCAAGGCCACCAACGTACCGCCCACCATCGCCATCAAAGAGTTCACCGCCACGAGGCCCGAAATCTTGTCCAGTGTTTGTGCGCTCATCACGTTGAAGCCAAACCAACCCACGATCAAAATCCATGCGCCTAGCGCGAGGAATGGAATGCTGGATGGGGGGTGCGCTGAAATCGCACCGTCTTTGCGGTAGCGGTTGCTACGTGCGCCCAGCAACAGCACGGCTGGCAAAGCAATCCACCCACCCACGGCGTGTACGACGACCGAACCCGCAAAGTCATGGAACTCATCGCCTGTCAGCGCTTTGAGCCAAGCTTGGAAGCCGAAATGCTGGTTCCAAGCAATACCCTCGAAGAACGGGTACACAAAACCCACGATGACTGCCGTGGCAATCAGTTGTGGCCAGAACTTGGCACGTTCAGCAATACCGCCAGAGATGATGGCTGGAATTGCCGCAGCGAAAGTCAGCAAAAAGAAGAACTTCACCAGCTCGTAGCCGTTTTTATCGACTAAAGACTCAGCGCCCACCATAAAGCTTGCACCGTAGGCCACGCCGTAGCCGACCACAAAGTAAGCCACAGTGGACACGCAAAAGTCCACCAAAATTTTCACCAGTGCATTCACTTGGTTTTTGCGGCGAACTGTGCCCAGTTCTAAAAATGCGAAGCCTGCATGCATTGCAAGCACCATGATGGCTCCGAGCAGAATGAACAAAGCATCTGCGCCCTGTTTGAGTGCGTCCATAAATCTATCCTTGGATGGTTGAACTTTATTGGTGCAGATTTGCACCGTTTTTTAAAATCGCACCAGATGTAAGCAAAAAATGCACCAAATAAAAAGGGCCCATAAGGGCCCCTTTTTATTTGGCTGGGTAACTTAAAAACTTTTCAATAAGCCAATTGAATAAGACGTTACGTTGTTGTTAGAGCTGCCAGCGACGTTCGTTAGACGATTCACCGCAAAACGAATATCGAATGAGTTCGCAACATTTAGATCGTACCCAGCACCAAAAAGCAATCCTGATCCAGATTCGCTACGCGATTGAGATGCGGTTGAAATACCAGCGGTTGCAGTAGCGCTAACGTCAACTTTGTAATTGGTTACGCCCAACTTCAGGAACGCGTTGTTATAGCCGGTTGATGTGCTTGGACGAAGTGCTACTGAATAATCAAACCCGCTGTATTTTAAATTGGCGCTTCCTGTGTAAGCGATGTTGCCACCACTTTTGCCACTGAATGTCGAACGAAGATCGCCAGACTGCGCATAACCCAGTTCAAAGTTAACGTTTTCATTGAGTTTGTAACCACCAAAGAAGCGATAGCTCGATAACGAAGTATCTTGAGATGCCGAAGCGGTGCCTCCAAGGGACGAGCGCATAGATGATGCAAGAGCCCCAGAGTTATCTTCAATTTGAGACGCGCCAAATTCAAGACCACCGTAGAACGGACCATTGCTGGTTTGCGCGTATGTTGTGGATGTTGCAAGTGCGGTTGCTAAGATGGCGGTGATTTTGATGATGTTCATAAATTGTCCTTCGCGGAAGTTGATGCGTCATTTGAAGCTTCAAATGATTAATGCGCATCAAAATAGTAAACTAAAGAGCTACAAATGTGATGGTGTTTGGGTTTGGAAAATGCACAATTGAACTTAAATTAATGGAAGCTTTTTTGATCTCTACTGGCATCGTCGCCCTCGCCGAAATGGGCGATAAGACGCAACTTTTATCGCTGGTCCTCGCTGCGCGCTTTCGCAAACCTTGGCCCATCGTGTGGGGCATCTTGGTGGCCACGTTGGCTAACCATGCACTGGCAGGCGGCTTGGGGGCTTGGGTCACCCATTTGATGGGGCCAACGCTGTTGCGTTGGATCTTGGGCGTGTCGTTTTTGGCGATGGCTGCCTGGATGCTGGTGCCCGACCACTTGGACGATGACGAGGCCGATGTGAAGCCAAAGTTTGGCGTGTTTGGCACAACCGTCATCGCGTTCTTTTTGGCCGAAATGGGTGACAAAACCCAAATTGCGACAGTGATGCTGGCCGCTGAATATCAGTCGTGGCTGTGGGTGGTGGCCGGTACGACGCTCGGCATGATGTTGGCCAATGCGCCTGTGGTGTGGTTTGGGGAGCGCATCACGCGTCTTTTGCCACTGACGTGGGTGCATCGCATCAGCGCTGCGGTGTTTGTGGTGTTGGGCCTCTTGGTGCTGTTTGGCGCGGAAGCCCCCGAGACTCACGGCCAACCCGCTGTGGCGGTTGAGCCCGCCACAGCGGCTGCTTCACACTAAGTTACTTCGCAATCACGCGCACCATCTCTAAACACTTGTTGGAGTAGCCCCATTCGTTGTCGTACCAGCTGACGATTTTGATGAAGGTGCTGTCCAAGGCCAAGCCTGCATCGGCATCAAACACCGAGGTGCATGGCTCGCCACGGAAGTCGGTGGACACCACTTTCTCTTCGGTGTAGCCCAGCACGCCCTTCAAAGCGCCTTGGCTTTGGGCTTTCATTTCAGCGCAAATTTCTTTGTACGTGGCTTCGCTGTTGAGTTCCACAGTCAGGTCAACCACCGACACGTCAGACGTGGGGACGCGAAACGACATGCCCGTGAGCTTGCCTTTGACCGCTGGAATGACCACGCCCACTGCCTTGGCTGCTCCTGTGCTGGAGGGGATGATGTTTTCCAGAATGCCGCGGCCACCGCGCCAGTCCTTGTTCGATGGGCCATCCACCGTTTTCTGTGTGGCGGTGGTGGCGTGCACGGTGGTCATCAAACCACGCTTGATGCCCCATTTGTCGTTCAGTACCTTGGCAATCGGGGCCAAACAGTTGGTGGTGCATGACGCGTTGGACACGATGGCCTGGCCTGCATAGGTGTCGTGGTTCACGCCGTACACAAACATCAGAGTGTCGTCTTTAGACGGCGCTGACAACAGCACTTTTTTAGCGCCTGCGGCCAAGTGTTTTTCTGCCGTGGCTTGGTCGAGGAACAGGCCGGTGGCTTCGACCACCACCTCTGCGCCAATCTCGTTCCACTTCAAGGCGGCAGGGTCGCGTTCTTGGGTCAGGCGAATCTTTTTGCCGTTGACGATCAAGTGGTTGCCCTCAACCGAGATCTCGCCTTTGAAGCGTCCGTGCACGCTGTCGAACTTGAGCATGTAGGCCAAGTACTCGGGCTCTAGAAGGTCGTTGATGCCGACCACCTCAATGTCGTTGAAATTTTGAATGGCCGCACGAAACACCATGCGTCCGATGCGGCCAAAGCCGTTGATACCAATTTTGATTGTCATGTCAGTCTCCTTAATGGATAGATTCTATGAAACTTTGTTACATGATTTGAATCGAAATTTGGTATTTTTTTTACTCCATGGGCGAAAAAAAAGCGCCCGAGGGCGCTTTTCATCGCAGTTGCGACAGAAGATTACTTCTTCTTGGCCACCACGCGAATCATCTCCAAGCACTGTTTGGCGTAGCCCCACTCGTTGTCATACCAAGCCACGATCTTGACGAAATTTTTGTCTAACGCAATGCCCGCTGTGGCATCAAACACGCTGGCGCAAGGCTCGCCACGGAAGTCGGTGGACACCACTTTTTCATCGGTGTAGCCCAGCACGCCTTTGAGTGCGCCTTCGCTTTGGGCTTTCATTTCTTCACAGATCTCAGCGTAGCTGGCTTCGTTGGTCAGCTCCACAGTCAAGTCGATCACGGACACGTCTGAGGTGGGCACGCGGAAGGCCATGCCTGTGATCTTGCCTTTGATTTCAGGAATCACCACGCCGACCGCCTTGGCCGCACCGGTGCTGGAGGGGATGATGTTTTCCAAAATGCCGCGACCGCCGCGCCAGTCTTTGCGTGACGAGCTGTCTACGGTGGCTTGGCTGGCCGTCGCTGCGTGCACGGTGGTCATCAAACCGCGCTTGATGCCCCATTTGTCATTCAACACCTTGACCACAGGGGCCAAGCAGTTGGTGGTGCATGACGCGTTCGACACGATGGCTTCGCCAGCATACTTTTTATGGTTCACGCCGTAGACAAACATCGGGATGCTGTCCTTGGACGGGGCCGAAATCACCACTTTTTTTGCGCCTGCATTCAAGTGCATTTGGCTGGTGGGTTCGGTCAGGTAGTGGCCTGTGCATTCAAGCACGATGTCCACGCCCAACTTGCCCCATTGCAGGTTGTGTGCGTCGCGTTCGTGGGTGAGTTTGATTTTTTTGCCATTGACGATCAACGCGTCTTCGGTGTGTTCGACCGTGCCATCAAAGCGACCGTGAACGCTGTCGTACTTGAGCATGTAGGCCAAGTAATCTGCGGGTTTGGGGTCGTTGATGCCGACGATTTGGATGTCGGTGTAGCCGTGCTTGAGCGCAGCGCGCAAAGCCAAGCGACCGATACGGCCGAAACCGTTGATGCCAAGTTTGATGGTCATGTGAATGCCTCAGGAGGAAGTTAAAAACCTGTGTTGGTTCATCAACGCTTTTGCAGCGCGGCTTGAACCGTGTCGGCCACGTTCTCTGGCGTGAAACCGAAGTGTTTGAACAAAACGGGAGCGGGGGCTGATTCACCGTAAGTGTCGATACCCACCACGGCAGACACGCCGTATTTCCACCAACCGTCGGTTGAGCCCATTTCCACGGCAATGCGTGGCAAACCAGCGGGCAGCACGGCCGATTTGTACGCCGCGCTTTGGCGATCAAAGGTGGTGGTGCTAGGCACAGACACCACGCGCACGGCAATCTTGCGTTCGGCCAACAGGGCCTGCGCTTTCATGGCCAGCTGCACTTCTGAGCCGGTGGCCATCAGAACTGCTTGTGCTTTTTTCTTGATGCCCACAACACCTGGCTCGGCCAACACGTAAGCCCCTTTGTTGATGGCATCGAGGCCAGAGATGTCACCTGCGGCCGCGTCTGCTGCGGCATCGCCTTTGGGCAGGTAAGGCAAGTTTTGGCGGCTCAACAACAGCGCGGTGGGGCGGTTGGCGTTTTGCAAAGCCACCGCCCAAGCCACGGCGGTTTCGGCGGTGTCGGCGGGACGCCACACGTCGAGGTTAGGAATCAAGCGCAACGAAGCGGCGTGTTCGATGGACTGGTGGGTGGGGCCGTCTTCGCCCAAGCCAATGGAGTCATGGGTGAACACATGCACCACGCGTTGCTTCATCAACGCGGCCATGCGAATGGCGTTGCGTGAATAGTCACTGAATGTGAGGAACGTGCCGCCGTAGGGAATGAAGCCGCCGTGCAAAGCCACGCCGTTCATGATGGCGGCCATGCCGAATTCACGCACGCCGTAGTTGATGTGGCGGCCACCTTGGCCGGCTTCGTTCTTCACCACGTGGCCTGCTGCATCAACGCGCAGGTTAGGTGTTGATTTGGTGTTGGTCAGGTTCGAGCCGGTCAAGTCGGCGCTACCGCCCAGCAATTCGGGCAAGGCGGCGGTGAATGCTTCCAGTGCCAACTGGCTGGCTTTGCGGCTGGCCACGGTTTCGGCTTTTTTGTGCGCATCAATGACCGTGTCGACCACGGTTTGCGCGAAGTTTTTAGGCAACTCGCCGGCCATGCGGCGCAACAGTTCTTTGGCCAATGCAGGGTGTGCGGCCTTGTAGGCTGCAAAAGCGGTTTTCCACTCGGCTTCTTGTGCTTTGCCTTTGGCTTTGGCATCCCAATCTGCGTACACCTCTTTGGGCATTTCAAAGGGGGCGTGGTTCCAGTCGATGGCGGCGCGGGTCAGCGCAATTTCTTCTGCGCCCAGCGGTTCGCCGTGGGCCTTGGCCGTGTCAGCGCGGTTGGGGCTGCCTTTGCCGATGCTGGTTTTACAAACAATCAACGTGGGTTTGTCGGTGCTCAGCTTGGCAGACGCAATGGCTTGGCTCACCACTGCGGCGTCGTGGCCGTTGATGGGCCCGATCACGTTCCAGCCGTAGGACTTGAAGCGCTCGGGCGTGTTGTCCGCAAACCAAGGGGCCACTTGGCCGTCGATCGAAATGCCGTTGTCGTCGTACAGCGCAATCAGTTTGTTCAGCTTCCATGCGCCTGCGAGTGAGCACGCCTCGTGGCTGATGCCTTCCATCAAGCAACCGTCGCCCATGAAGGCGTAGGTGTGATGGTCAACGATGGCGTGGCCTTCGCGGTTGAACTCGGATGCCAACAGCTTTTCAGCCAGTGCCATGCCCACCGCGTTGGTGATGCCTTGGCCCAATGGGCCGGTGGTGGTTTCCACGCCAGGGGTCACGCCCACTTCAGGATGACCAGCGGTTTTGCTGTGCAGCACGCGGAAGTTTTTCAACTCGCTCATGGGCAAGTCATAGCCGGTGAGGTGCAGCAAGGCGTAAATCAGCATCGAGCCGTGGCCGTTAGACAGCACAAAGCGGTCACGGTTCAACCAATGGGGGTTCTTGGGGTTGTGACGCAGGTGCTCGCCCCATAAGGCGACGGCCATGTCGGCCATGCCCATCGGCGCGCCGGGGTGTCCTGAATTGGCTTGTTGAACAGCGTCCATTGCCAAGGCGCGAATTGCGCTGGCCATTTGTTGGGTGTTTGCCATGTCAGGCGACTCCGGTGGGGTAGTGAGGGAAAACCACGATTTTAGCGAGCCTGCCTACCCCAGCCTGACCGTCGGATAAATGGCCCACGCTGCTTGGCTGGCTACACTGTTTGACGATGACAAAAAGCCCTGTTTCTGCCGTTTCTCAGCCCCTGTCCACCGCTTTGCTTTTGGCCGCTGGCCGTGGTGAGCGCATGCGACCGTTGACCGATGCCACGCCCAAACCCCTGTTGCCTGTGCGCGGCCAACCTCTCATGCAGTGGGCCATGCACGGCTTGCAGCGCGGTGGCGTGACCCATTTGGTCATCAATACCGCGTGGTTGGGCGAGCAAATTCCCCAGCACTTTGGCGCGGTGTTTGAACCCACTGGGCAAGCCCCTATGCATTTGCACTACTCGCAAGAAGGCGTGGACTTTGGTGGTGCGCTTGAGACCGCAGGTGGTATTGCCCGTGCGCTGCCCCAGCTGGCCGACGTGTTTTGGGTAGCTGCGGGTGATGTGTTTGCACCCGACTTTGTGTTTGCGCCCGACGCGCTTGAGCGCTTCAAGGCGAGCCCTCAACTCGCTCACATTTGGCTGGTGCCCAATCCGGCACACAACCTCGGCGGCGACTTTGGCTTGTCTGCCGACGGTTTGGCGCTCAACCTGCCCAAACTGGCTGTGCCGGCTACTGGCATAGAGCCGCCGCGCTACACCTTCAGCACCCTCGCGCTGTACAAACGCGCTTTTTTTGAAGCCCCGTGGTGCGACATTCCTGCGGGCAACCCTGCGGGTGTGAAAGCCCCACTGGCCGCCATGCTGCGTGCGGCGATGGACAATCACGCGGTGAGTGCATCGCTTTACACCGGTGCATGGACCGACGTAGGCACGCCTGAGCGGTTGGCTGAACTGAACAACATTTAAAAGACCGTTATGACCCAAGCCCCAGCTTCTTTGTACGCACAACGCCGCGCTCGTTTGGCCGCCCAGTTGGGTCAAGGGGGCGTGGCCATCATTCCTACTGCGCCTGAGCATGCGCGTAACCGCGATAGCGATTTTCCGTATCGCCACGACAGCTACTTTTATTACCTGACGGGTTTTACCGAACCCAATGCTTGGCTGGTGCTTGATGCCACAGGTCGCAGCACCCTGTTTTGCCAGCCCAAAGATTTGGAACGCGAAATTTGGGACGGTTACCGCTTAGGCCCCGATGCTGCCGTGGCTGCCTTGGGCGTGAATGCCGCCGTGTCGGTGGCCGAGCTGGACAAACACCTGCCTAAATTGCTGGAAAACCAACACACGGTTTGGTACCCCTTTGCCACGCACACAGGGTTGGAAACCCGCGTGGCCGGCTGGCTCAACGCGGTGCGCGCCCGTGTGCGCTTTGGCGCCTTGTGTCCCTCGCAGCAGCGCGATGTGTGCGGCCCGTTGGATGAAATGCGCCTCATCAAAGATGCACACGAACAAGACGTGATGCGCCGTGCCAGCGCCATCAGCGCGCGTGCGCACATCCGCGCCATGCAAACCAGCGCACGCATGTTGCGTGCTGGCCAAGATGTGCGCGAATACCACTTAGATGCTGAAATACTCCACGAATTCCGCATGCACGGTTCACAGTTTCCCGCCTACACCTCGATCGTGGCGGCAGGTGCCAATGCTTGCGTGCTGCACTACCGTGCCGATGCAGCGCCTGTGCGTGATGGCGAGTTGGTCTTGATTGACGCGGGTTGTGAGTTGGATGGCTATGCCAGCGACATCACCCGCACCTTTCCTGCCAATGGCAAATTCACGGGGCCGCAGCGCGACCTCTACAACCTGGTGCTGGCCAGCCAAGAGGCTGCCGTAGCCGCCACCAAAGCCGGTGCGCGTTTTACCGATCCGCATGACGCCACGGTCAAAGTGCTGGCGCAGGGCTTGTTAGACCTTGGTCTGCTGAACAAAGCCAAACACGGCAATGTGCAAGATGTGATCGAAAAGCGTGCTTACTTTGCGTTTTATATGCACCGCACCGGCCACTGGCTGGGCATGGATGTGCACGACTGCGGCAGCTACGTGGAGCCTTCCGAGCTGGACCAAACCAGCGAGCGCAAAGACCCACTCTCAGGCGAAACCATCGTCAATCGTCCTAGCCGCATCTTGCGCGAGGGCATGGTGCTGACCATTGAGCCTGGTTTGTATGTGCGTCCGACCGACGATGTGCCTGAGGCGTTTTGGAACATCGGTATTCGCATTGAAGACGACGCCATCGTGACTTCAGGTGGCTGCGAGTTGATCACGCGTGGCGTGCCCGTGGTGGTGGATGAAATAGAAGCTTTGATGCGTTCTTGATTTCTCTTTGACAAACTAAAAAAGACAAGATTCCTACATAGTCTCTATCAATGAGTTAGAAAATCTCAATTGGTCAATTCAATTGAATGTGCCTATCATTCCTTCTGTCCCGATTAATTTCGTCAACTGAAGGAGTTCCAAATGACTGCACAGACCCGCCCCGAAATCAAAACCATGGCCAACCTTGAGGCCGCGTTTGCTGGCGAATCAATGGCTCACATCAAGTACCGCTACTTCGCCAAAATTGCCCGTGAAATGGGAGACGAAGACACGGCGCGTACGTTTGAAGAAACGGCAGATCAAGAAGTGATGCACGCATTTGGCCACCTCGATTTGCTCTACCCCAAGGCCACCATGACACCGGCCAAGGCCTTGCAAATCGCCATTGATGGCGAAACCTACGAGTACACCGAGATGTATCCCACGTTTCGCAAAACTGCCGAAGCTGAAGGCAACGCAGCCGCTGTGGCCGAGATGGACGAGCAAATTGAAGAGTCCAAAGTCCACGCTGCACAGTTCAAGGCCACATTGGAAAAAGCGCAAAAACGTTTCGCTGCTTTGGCCAAAGTGGAAGAACGTCATGCCAACCACTACCAAGCCCAGCTCGACAAAGTCAAAGCCGTCGCTTAAGCCCCACTACGCCATCCACTGAACTAACGAAGGAACACATCATGAGCAACGTCAATTTCAAATCTTTCATCTGCATCGTTTGCGGTTTTGTTTACAGCGAAGAGACAGGCCGCCCAGAGGAGGGCATTGCACCCGGTACCAAGTGGGCGGACGTGCCCGAAGACTGGGCTTGCCCAGACTGCGGCGTGGCCAAGGCTGACTTTGAAGTGGTTGAGTTTTAAGGACCCGCCATGACTGCACCACGTCACCCCGATGGTCCCGTTTTGGTAGTGGGCTCTGGCCTCGCAGGTTGGTCGGTTGTTCGCGAGTTTCGCAAGCTCGACACCACCACGCCCGTGCTGATGATGACGGCCGATGCCGGCGACTTTTACGCCAAACCCGCGTTGTCCAACGCGTTGGTGCAAGGCAAAGCCGCCGTGCAATTGGTCACCACCTCAGCCGAGAAAATGGTGGCAACCTTGGGCGTGACGTTGTTGCAACACACCCAAGTCACAGGGATTGACGTGCTTGCACAAGAGGTACACACCGCCACCAAAGGGGCGTTTGCTTACCGACAATTGGTTCTCGCAACGGGAGCGCAAGCCATTCGCTTGAACTTCACGGGCAACGCCGCGACCGAGGTGATGTCGGTGAATTCGCTCGATGACTACGCCGCTTTTCGCACCAAACTTGCGCCACAAGCGCGCGTGTTGATCATTGGGGCGGGCTTGATCGGGTGTGAATTTGCCAATGATTTGGCCGCTTCTGGCCACGCGGTTCACGTGGTGGACCCAAGCGCGGCGCCTTTGGCATCACTGTTACCCGCAGAGGCCAGTGCAGTTTTGCAAACTGCGCTGGAGGCTTTGGCGGTGCGTTGGCACTTTGGCACATCGGCGACAACCGTTGACCGAGTGAACGACGAATACGTGGTGACGTTTGCCAATGGTCAAACCGTTGTTGTCGATGTGGTGCTCAGCGCGGTGGGCTTACGTGCAGACATGTCTTTGGCACAAGCGGCGGGTTTGACGACCGAGCGTGGCATTGTGGTGAATGCGCAATTGCAAACCAGCGCGGCCCATGTGTACGCCCTAGGCGACAACACCCAATATGCCAGCGAGAGCGCGGGCGTGTCACGCACGCTCCCCTATGTAATGCCCATCATGGCAGCAGCCAAGGCGTTGGCGCAAACGCTGGCGGGCACGTCTACCGATGTGCAATTTGCGTTGATGCCTGTGGCTATCAAAACCCCAGCGTTGCCTTTGGTGGTCGCCCCTGCGCTGCCGGGTACGGTGGGGAGCTGGACCAAAGTTGAAGAGGGGATTTGGCATTTTGTGGATGCACAAATGCAGGTGCGCGGTTTTGTGCTGTGTGGCGCGCAAACGTCACGCCGAGCAGAACACACCAAGCGGGTGACCGCTTAAGTTGTCTTTTGCGAATAAGTAAAAACCATCACCACTTGTGTAAGCACATCCACGGACAAAAAGCCTGAAACACAGGCCTAAAATGAAACCACAAGCTGAGGCGATGCGCTGTGCAAGGCGCACCGCCTCTTGCACTATTAGGAGATTTCAATGAGTTCCAACCCTTCCCTCAATACCGCTGAAGCGCGTGCCGAACTGCGCCGTGCAGCCCTTGAGTACCACGAGTTCCCCACACCCGGCAAGCTCGCGATTCATGCCACCAAGCAGTTGGTCAACCAGCACGACTTGGCACTGGCTTATTCGCCCGGTGTTGCTGCGCCTTGCGAAGAAATCGTCAAAGATCCCAACGCCGCGTTCAAGTACACCAGCCGTGGCAACTTGGTGGCCGTCATCTCCAACGGCACAGCGGTGCTGGGTTTGGGTGATATTGGCCCACTGGCCTCCAAGCCAGTGATGGAAGGCAAGGCCGTTTTGTTCAAGAAGTTTGCCGGTATCGATGTGTTCGACTTGGAAATTGACGAGAAAAACCTCGACAAGCTGGTGGACATCATTGCCGCGTTGGAGCCGACATTTGGTGGCATCAACCTCGAAGACATCAAAGCGCCTGACTGTTTTTATGTCGAGCGCAAGTTGCGTGAGCGCATGAAGATTCCAGTCTTCCATGACGACCAACACGGCACGGCCATCACGGTGGGCGCGGCGATTTTGAACGGCCTCAAGGTGGCTGGCAAAGACATCAAGACCGTCAAGTTGGTGACTTCTGGCGCTGGCGCTGCGGCTTTGGCTTGCTTGGGTTTGTTGCTGAAGATGGGCATGCCTCGCGAAAATATTTACGTCACCGACTTGGCAGGCGTGGTCTATGAAGGCCGCACCGAGCTGATGGATGAAGACAAAATTCAATTCGCGCAAAAAACAGATGCCCGCACATTGAGCGACATCATTGAAGGTGCGGACGTATTTTTGGGGCTGTCTGCGGGCGGCGTGCTCAAGCAAGACATGGTCAAAAAGATGGCTGCCAACCCCATCATCATGGCGCTGGCTAACCCCAACCCTGAGATCACACCTGAAGACGTCAAAGCCGTGCGCGACGACGCCATCATCGCAACTGGTCGTAGCGACTATCACAACCAAGTCAACAACGTTCTGTGCTTTCCCTACATCTTCCGCGGTGCGTTGGATGCAGGCGCTTCCACGATCACTGACGAAATGGAAATTGCCGCGGTGTACGCCATTGCCGAATTGGCACAGGCCGAGCAAAGCGAAGTGGTGGCCGCAGCCTATGCGGGCGAAACATTGGCCTTTGGTCCTGAGTACCTCATTCCCAAGCCATTTGACCCACGCTTGATGATGAAGATTGCGCCTGCCGTGGCCAAAGCCGCCGCAGACAGCGGTGTTGCCACGCGTCCGATCCAAGACATGGAAGCGTACGTCGAGAAGCTGCAAGGCTTTGTCTATGCCTCTGGCTCCATCATGAAGCCTATCTATGCAGCTGCCAAGCGCGCAAGCAAAAAGCGCGTGTGCTACGCCGAAGGCGAAGAAGAACGCGTGTTGCGCGCCGTGCAAATCGTGGTGGACGAGCGTTTGGCCGAACCCACCTTGATTGGCCGCCCTGCCGTGATTGCTCAGCGCATTGAAAAATTTGGCCTGCGTCTTAAAGAAGGCGTGGACTACCAAGTGGTCAACGTCGAGCAAGACCACCGCTACCGCGACTTCTGGCAAACCTATTACAAAATGACCGCTCGCAAAGGTGTCACCGAGCAGTTGGCCAAGATCGACATGCGTCGTCGTTTGTCATTGATTGGCACGATGATGCTGCACAAAGGTGAGGTCGATGGCCTGATTTGCGGCACTTGGAGCACCCCGCTGACACACTTGAACTACGTGGACCAAGTGATTGGTCATCGCAAGGGTGTCAGCACCTACGCCGCGATGAACGGTTTGTTGTTGCCAGATCGTCAAGTGTTCTTGGTGGATACACACATCAACTACGACCCAACCGCAGAGCAGTTGGCCGAAATCACCGTGATGGCCGCTGAAGAAATGCGCCGCTTTGGCATTCAGCCCAAAGCCGCCTTGCTGTCGCACTCCAACTTTGGCAGCAGCGACCAGCCTTCGGCCATCAAGATGCGCGAAACCTTGGCTTTGGTGAAGCAAAAAGCACCTTGGTTAGAGGTGGATGGCGAAATGCACGGCGATGTCGCCTTGGACGGCGATGTGCGCGAAGCCCAAATGCCAGACTCTTCCCTGATTGGCGACGCTAACTTGTTGGTGCTTCCTAACTTGGACTCCGCCAACATTGCGTACAACCTGCTCAAGACAGCTGCGGGCGGCAACATTGCGATTGGCCCCGTGTTGTTGGGAGCCGCCAAACCTGTGCACATTTTGACCGCCAGCACCACGGTGCGCCGCATTGTCAACATGACGGCATTGACCGTGGCAGACGCCAGCGCTGTGCGCTAAGCGTTTCCCCTAGCGCAATTTAACCCCTTTGGGTTAAATAACCCTTCAAGGGCCCTCCAGTAATGGCAGGGCCCTTGCTTTTTTGTGGTGTTTCGATGACACTTGCGCTTTAAAATTTTCGGGTTAACCCGAAGATTCAGCGAATTCAAATAAGTTTCAGGAACGGCCCCTTCTCATGCCTTTGCGTACCGTCAAAACCAACATCGTTCAGTCCATCCGCGCTTTCCGCGTCCCCGACTTGCAAGAAGCGGCTCAAGGCTTGGGTCATCACTTTTTGTACGTCAATTTGGCCCAAGCGCAAAGCAAGCAAGACATCTTGGATGTGATTTCCAAAGAGTTCAACCTGTCGGCACAAGCCAGCAAGAACTTTGACTCTTTGTACGACGGCATGACCGATCCACTGCACAAGTCGGGTCCACAGCCCGGCTTCATCGTGGTGTTGGAGCACATTCCTGCACACGCCAAGTTTGACAAAGAAGCCCGTGAGCAGCTCTTGGACATCTTCCGTGAAGCCTCGGACTACTGGTCTGACCGCAAAGTGGCTTTCCGTTGCTTCTACTCTTTCTCCGTCGCCCGCGTCCCTTCGGCTGAAAAAGCAGGTGTGTCGCCAGAAGGCATTGAGTTGTTGGAAGAAGGCGAAAAAATGCCAACGGACAAGCTGGTGGATGTGTCGCCCATGGCCTTGCGCATGAGCAGCCCGTTCAACGCAGGCTACTGGCAAACAGCGGCTTAAAGTCGCTCAAAGGCCTGCTGCGGCAACGCAGCGCCCAAAACAAAACCCGTCGCAGGTCACTGCTGACGGGTTTTTTGTTAATGGCGATGGGTGTTGAAAATTACAGGCTTTGAACCAACGCCACGTATTCGGCCACGGGCACTTCTTCGGCGCGGCGTTGCACATCGAACTGTCCGGCAAAGTTGCGGGCTTCTAACCAGCGTCCTAAGGTATGACGCAGCAGCTTACGACGTTGGCTGAAGGCGACTTGCACCATGCCTTCCATGAGCTTGACATCAATCTTGGGCGGTTGTGCCAACGGAACCATCCGCACCACGGCGCTGTCGACGCGCGGAGGCGGGTCAAACGATTCGGGCGGGACAAACAACACGTCTTCCATGTCGTAACGCCATTGCAGCATCACGCTCAGACGGCTGTAATCGCTGGTGCTGGGTTTGGCCACCATGCGGTCAATGACTTCTTTTTGCAGCATGAAGTGTTGGTCTTGTATGACCGCCACGTGCTCAAGCAAATGAAACAGAATTGGTGACGAGATGTTGTAAGGCAAGTTGCCCACAACGCGCAGCTTGGGCACGTTCAGCTTGGCCGCGAGTTGTGTGAAGTCCACCCGCAACACGTCTGACTCAATCACGTTCAGGTGTGGGTGTTCACGCAGACGTACCGCTAAATCACGGTCCAATTCGATGACGTTGAGGTGGCCTAAACGCTCGACCAGCGGTTGCGTGAGTGCTGCCAAACCAGGGCCAATTTCGACCATCGGATCGCCGGGGCGTGGATCAATGGCATCGACGATGCTTTCAATGATGGCACCATCGGTCAAGAAGTGTTGACCGAAGCGCTTGCGTGCAATGTGTTTCAAGGTGAGCTTTGTTTATTGCGGTGCGTCGCGGTATTCGATGTAAGCGCGGCCACGCACCTCTTGGGCCCAGAGCTGGTAAGTTTCTTCAAACTTCTTTTCGCGCAGACCATTGCGTGCCATGTCGCGCAACTCGCGTTCTGTGATGGGCGCTTCGCGGCGTTCGAGGACTTGGATCAAGTGAACACCAAAACGCGAAATCATGGGATCGGCGATTTGGCCCGGTTGCAGCTTGTTCATGACTTCCTCAAACTCAGGCACAAACATGCCAGAAGTGACCCAGCCCAAGTCGCCGCCTTCGGGCGCACTGGCATCTTGTGAGTGTTCGCGAGCGAGGGCTGCAAAGTCAGCTTTGCCGGCTTCGATCTGTCGTTTGAATTCGGCCAATTGCGCGCGTGCGGTGGTTTGGCTCAACTTGCCGCCGGGACGCAACAAAATATGGCGAGGGTGCGTTTGGGTGACCGTGACCACACCGCTTGCGCGTTTGCTGACCAGCTTCAAAATATGAAACCCAGCGCCTGAGCGCAACGCCGCCACATCGCCGACATTGAGGGCTTGGGTGGCTTCGACAAACAGCGTGGGATAACGGTTGGCAGCGCGCACACCCATCAGACCGCCTTTGTCGCGCTCGGCACCATCGGAAACTTCTTTGGCAACACGTCCAAAGTCGTCACCGCGTTTGAGTCGCGCCAATACACCTTGTGCTTTGTTTTGAAGTGCTGTGACCTCTGCATCCGTGGCCTTCTCAGGGACCGCAATCAGAATGTGGCCCAGTTCGATGTCGGGATTGGTCCCTAAGCTGGCGTTTTGACGCTCGCGCACCGCTTGGTCTACTTCCACTTCGCTGACCTTGATGCGGCTTGGCACATTGCGATCGGTCAGGCGTTGCAAGGTGAGTTGGTCGCGCAGATTTTGGCGCAGGCGCTCCACACTGGAGCCTTCAGCAAGGGTCTTTTTATGCAAAGCCTCAACGCTCATTTGGCTTTGAGCGGCCAAGCGTTGTTCGGCCTGGTTCACGGCATCGTCTTCGATGGTGACACCCGTCTCCTTGGCGTGCTGCAGCAACGCTTTCTCAACAATGAGCCGCTCCAAGGCGGCGCGCAACAAGGCCTGACCTTCGGGCACGGGACGACTCTGTTGTTTGAGCTGATCGCGCAATTGCGGGGCACGCAACGTGACATCGTGGTTGGTGATGGGGACGGAGTCCACGACGGCGACGATGAAGTCACGCCCCTTCAAAGAAGGGCCGGCAGGTGTTTGTGCAGAAGCCGACAACGCCCATGCCATCAAGGCCCAAACGAGGTAAGAACGGGGTTTTGAAAAAATCATGGTCACCATCAATCGTAATTACCGAAACGGCTAGGAGTCATCGTGGGTTGGCGCAAGGGTTGGTAGCGTGGTACGTTGTTTCGCATCGAGCCTAGCGCATTCGTGCCCACGCGTGACAGCCCCACAAACTCGAGTTGGAACAAGATGCGTTGGCGCGCCAAGCCCTCGGCAATTTGCAACCGCTCAACCACCGTTCGGCCCAGCCAGCAACCCGCATCGTATTCGAAGCCAATCACGGATTCGACGGATTGCTTGTTCAAGACGTCGTAGTTGACCCGTGCCACGCTGTACCAACGACCTTCGCCCAAGCCACGGCCTTGACCGTCATCGCCATCTGCGCCACCCCAAAGATCATGCAGCGGCCATTGCCAGCCGATGTCGAGTTGTTTGGAGACAGGATTGCCAGACTCGTCGTTTTCCGTGCGCAACGCGGCATTGATGACACGGTAGGAGCCAGGGTTGTAACGCCCGCCCACGACACGGCGCATGAAGTTGCTGGTCTTCGGGTTGTATTGCACGGTGGAATCAACGGCCCACGCACGAGAGAGGTTGAGGCTTGCACCGGCCAGCACATCACTGATACCGGCCTTTGCGGTGGGGTCATCGGGCAAGGTGACGCGTTGCTCTTGCATGCGCAAGCGTTGTGCCAGACCAAAGCGTGCGCCTTCGGCACCCGTTTCAGGGTCGATGAAGCGAGAGGTGACACCCAAGGTGAGCAACTTGCTGTCAGAGATTCGATCATGGCCACCAAAAGCGTTCTCGGTGAAGATACTGGCGAAGTTGAAGGCGTTGCTGCCAGAGTCGTAGTTGGGCAAGTAGTTTTGATCGCGGTAAGGTGTGTACACGTAAAACACGCGAGGCTCTAAGGTTTGTACCCAGTTGTGGTCAAACCAGCGCTTGTTGCGTTCAAAGGCCATGCCGGCATCCAAACTGAAGGTGGGCGTGGTCACGCTGGCGGATGTTTGGCCTTGGTGGCCCAAATAAAACGGTGTGTTGGGCAACCCACCATCAAATTGGTAGCTGCGGCCATGCAGTTGTACTTTGGGTGTGACGTAGCCATAGGAAGACACAAAAGGACGACTCAACTGGGTCCAAGACACGGCCCGGTCTGCGTTGGGGGCGCAGTTGTTGTACGTCTTTAAACCGTTGCTGTAGACGTTGGCGCAGTCCACGGTTCTGACCGACGAAAAGCGTGTGAGGTCGCCATCAACACTGAAGTCAAAACCACCGACGTTGAAACGTTGCAGACGGGCCGTCAGTTGTGGCAAGCGGTCAAATGGTGGTGTGATGCGGTTGTTCACGTTCGACAGGTCTTGGAGTGTTTGCCACTTTTGGGCACGCATGCCTGTGGTGATGAAACCGTCCGTCCATGTCAGACCTGCGTCGCTCGATAGCAGCCGTTGAATACCCGCCGTGCTGTTGACTGAAAAGTCTTTCCAGTAATCGTCATCGCTGACGCGGTTGACATTCATTGTCAAACCCAAGCCGCCGCCTGCGAAGTTGGGGTTCAGCAACCCAGTGTGCGCGTAATTCATGCTCCAGCGACGCGCATCGTTGCGCAGCTGGTCTTTTTCCATGTAGTCAAACCGCATGACACCTTGGAAGGGGGGCTGCGGTGCTGCGGTTTCCATGTAGCGGAACTCGGTGCCCAAGTTAACGCCGCGCTTGCTCCAATACGTGGGGTAGAAGGTGATGTCGCGGTTGGGCGCCAAGTTCCAGTAGTAAGGCTGTGTGTATTCGAGGCCACCAATGTTGTCCACACCGATGTTGGGAGGCAGCAAACCCGATTTCCGCTCGTCGGAGAGAGGAAACTCCACCGGAGGCACCGGCAAAATGGGCACGTTTTTGAAGCGCACCGAAGCACCTTCGACCAAGCCGGTGTTGCGGTCGGTATCAATCGAAATTTTGTCGCCTTTGAAAAACCAGTCCGGCATCCATCCTGGGCCCGGTTTGCGCTGACAGGTGGTGAAGCTGGCGTTGTGCATCACCGTGTGTGCTTCGTCGACAAAGTCAATCCGGTCTGCCGTGCCATAGCCATTGCTCTTTAAGAGGCGATAGCTGGGTTGGGTAAAGAAGCCTTCAAACGCATCCAAATGCAAATCAAGTGCAGGGCCTTGGTACACATTGCCCGATTGGTTGATGTACACATTTCCGCGCGCTTTGGCGAGGTCTTCGACTTGGTCGTAATCGACCTTGTCTGCTTTGAGCAAAATTTCGCCACGGCGCAGCACCACTTGACCTTCGAGCACCGTTTGCTGATTGGTGCGTTCGTTGAGCGTGTCGCTTTGCAAAAACGTGGGCAACTGCTTGCGCGTTTCTTGCGAAATGCTCTCTTGTAGCAAACTGCTGGGGCGCAGCACCAGAGGCGGTGCGTTGCTCGTTTGGGCGTGAGCCACGCCACTGTTGCCCAAGATGCCCATCACCAGCCACGACAGGGCGCGAATTTGGCGGTGAAAATGTGGCAACAGCATGAAAAAAAGAAGACCTTGCATTGATCGGCCCCTTTTGCTGCGAAGCCCGAAAAGTCGGGATGCTGAGGGCCGTTTGTAGAATTTAGATTATCCATGAGCACACCCCCTACTTCTCAGCCTTCGGGCACATCTCCCCACGCGCCGATTGAATGGGCCCAGCCCGAGCGCCAAGTGGCCTTCCATCAGTGGCTAGAGGCCCAAGCCAGCGCCCACGGCGTGTTGCCTGCCACGGTGCGCGCGGCCTCGGCGGATGCCAGCTTTAGACGCTATTTCCGTGTCGATACGGCCCACGGCTCGTGCATCGTCATGGATGCCCCGCCCGACAAAGAAAACTGCGAGCCCTTTGTACGCATCGCCCGTTTGATGTTGGACGCTGGGTTGTATGCCCCCCGTATCTTGGCGTGGGACGAACCACAGGGCTTCATGCTGCTGGACGACATTGGGTCACAGACCATGATGGAGGTCATCCACCGCGACGACCCCCAAGCCAATCACGGCCTCTACATGCGTGCGCTGGATGCCTTGCTGGCGCTTCAACAAAGCAGTCGTCCTGGCGTGCTGCCCGCGTATGACGAGGCGTTGCTCACGCGAGAGCTGTCGCTGTTCCCCGATTGGTACCTCACTCAGCATCGCCAGTTGCAAATTGACAGCATGCAGCGCGAGATGCTGGACAAAACTTTTCAAACCATCGTGCAGCGCAACTTGGCCGCGCCCAGTGTCTATGTGCACCGTGACTTCATGCCGCGCAATTTGATGATGCCGCATGACCCTGTTGAAAAGCGTTTGGGGGTGTTGGATTTCCAAGACGCGGTCTATGGCCCCGTGACCTACGACATCGCCAGCTTGATGCGCGATGCGTTTTTGACGTGGGAAGAAGACTTCGTGCTCGACATCACCATCCGCTACTGGGAGCGTGCCCGCAAACTCGGCTTGATGGACTTTGATGGCTGGCACAACGACTTTGGCGCGTTCTACCGTGCCGTGGAGTGGATGGGTCTGCAACGTCATCTCAAAGTGGCCGGCATCTTTGCGCGCCTCACCTTGCGTGATGGCAAGCCCAAGTATTTGGCGGATGCGCCACGTTTCATCAACTACATCCGTTCGACGGCGAGCCGCTACAGCGACCTCACGCCACTACTGCGCCTGATCGACAAGATTGAAGGCACAGAGCCTGCCATCAGCTTGGCTTTCCCCCGTTTGAATGGTCGAGGTTAAGGTGGCCCGCTTTTACTGCCCATTACCCCTAGTCGCTGGCCAGGTGGTGGACTTGCCGCCGACCGCGGCGCGTCATGTGCAAGTGCTGCGCATGCAGCCTGGCCACACGCTGACGCTTTTCAACGGTCAAGGCGGCGAGTTCACGGCTGAAGTGCAACACATGGGGCGCAGCGATGTGCGTGTGGTCGTGGGCGAACACCGTGATGTGGAGTGCGAAGCGACCGTGCAGGTCCACCTTGCCGTGGGCATGCCCGCCAACGAGCGCATGGACTGGTTGGTCGAAAAAGCGACAGAGCTGGGCGTACACCGCATTACCCCCTTGATGACTGAACGCAGCGTGGTGCGACTCACGGGCGAGCGCGCAGAAAAAAAACAAGCCCATTGGCAAGCCGTGGCTGCCAGTGCAAGCGAACAATGCGGCCGCAACCGCGTGCCTTTGATTGACTTGCCAGAGCGTCTAGACGCTTGGTTGGCGCGTCAAACTTCACAAGCGAATGTGGTGCATGGGGTGTTGTCGTTGCATGCGAGCACACAAGCCTTAGGCGCATTGCGTGATGCACGTGATGCAACGGCCCTGCCCCCTTCATCGTGGGTGTTGCTCAATGGACCCGAGGGCGGCTTGACGGATGCCGAAGACGCGGCGGCTCGCGCCAAAGGCTTTGCCGCAGTGAGCTTGGGCAAGCGGGTGTTGCGTGCTGAGACCGCGGCGCTGGGGGCGCTGGCGCTGCTGACGTTGTCAGCGCCTTAAGAACGTTCGAATTTGAAAACGGCGGTGCCCGCCATCAAATTGGGCCACACGTCCACGCGTTGGCCGTCTTGCAAGCCAAACGCATCTACCACGTGCAAGCCGTTTTTCTCGGCCAGCACTTCAAAGTCTTTGAACGTGCCCACGCGGATGTTGGGTGTGTCGTACCACTGATACGGCAAACGTTTGGTCACAGGCATGCGACCTTGCAGAATGCTCAAGCGGTTGGGCCAGTGTGCGAAGTTGGGGAACGCGACGATACCGGTTTTGCCCACACGTGCGGTTTCGCGCAGCATGGTTTCAGCGTTGCGCAAATGCTGCAGGGTGTCGATTTGCAGCACCACATCAAACGACTGGTCGGCGAACACGCTCAGGCCTAAGTCGAGGTTGAGTTGCAACACGTTCACGCCGCGTTGCACGCAAGCGTGCACATTGGTGTCGTCCAGCTCAACCCCATAGCCGGTACAGCCTTTGTGTTGCTGCAACTGGGCCAGCAAAGCGCCGTCGCCGCAGCCGAGGTCGAGCACGCGGCTGCCTTGTGGCACCAGTGCGGCGATGGCAAGCAAGATGTCGTTGGTCATGCGGGCACCTCTTCTTGTGCGATGCGGGCAAAGTACGAGCGCACCACATTCATGTATCGAGCGTCGTCGAGCAAGAAGGCATCGTGGCCATGTGGTGCGTCGATTTCGGCGTAGCTCACATCGCGTTGGTTGTCTAACAGGGCTTGCACCATTTCGTGGCTGCGGGCGGGTGAAAAACGCCAGTCGGTGGTGAAGCTGATCAGCAAAAATTTCGCGGTGGTGCGTGCAAACGCCGCCGATAAATCGCCACCGTAGGTACGTGCAGGGTCGAAGTAGTCGAGCGCGCGGGTGATGAGCAAATAGGTGTTGGCGTCAAAGTATTCGCTGAACTTGTCGCCTTGGTAGCGCAGGTAGCTTTCGATTTGAAACTCCACGTCTTGTGTCGTGTACAAATAATCTCGCATCGCGTCGCTCGCCGCTAGGCCGCCCTGAGGCGGGCGAGCCCCCTCGGGGGGCAGGGAATCACGCGCAGCGGAGAGCGTGGGGGCACGTAATCGGCGACCAAACTTTTCATTCATCACATCGTCGCTCAAATAGGTGATGTGACCCACCATGCGGGCAATGCGCAAACCACGTTGAGGTACCACGCCGTGTTCGTAGAAGTGGCCGCCATGAAAGTCAGGGTCGGTCACGATGGCGCGACGTGCCACTTCGTTGAAAGCGATGTTTTCGGCCGTGAGGTTGGGCGCACTGGCCACCACCACGGCGTGACGCACGCGGTCTGGGTATTGCAGCGTCCAACTCAGGGCTTGCATGCCGCCCAAGCTGCCGCCTAAAACGGCGGCGAGTTGGGTGATGCCCAAACGGTCCAGCAGCAAGGCTTGGGCATTCACCCAGTCTTCGACGGTCACCACGGGGAAGTCAGCGCCATAGACCTTGCCCGTGTCGGGGTTGATGTGCATGGGGCCGGTGGAACCAAAGCAAGAGCCGAGGTTGTTCACGCCAATAACAAAGAAGTGGTTGGTGTCCACAGGCTTGCCTGGGCCAATCATGTTGTCCCACCAGCCTTCGCTTTTGGCTTTGCCTTCGTAGATGCCGGCCACGTGGTGCGATGCGTTGAGCGCGTGGCAGACCAGCACCGCGTTGGATCGGTCTGCGTTGAGCGTGCCGTAGGTTTCGTAAGCCAAGGCGTAGTCGCGCACGTGCGCGCCGCTTTGCAGCTGCAGCGGCTCGGCAAAGTGCATCGCCTGTGGCGTGGCAATCAAGGGTGTTGCATTCAAGGTCATGCGGTCACTCGTGGTTATTCACCAAAATTATTCGCCAATGGGACGCAGGTGTTTGCCCGCAATGCCCGCCAGTTCAAACATCGTCACTTGGTCTTTGCCAAACACGGGTTTGAGTTTGGCGTCCGCATTGATGGCGCGTTTGTTGGTGGCGTCTTGCAAGCCGTTGGCCTTGATGTAGTCCCACAGCTTTTTGATCACTTCGGTGCGAGCCACGGCTTCGGCACCAATCACGTTGGCCAAGTCAGCGCTGGGCAGATAGCCTGCCGTGACTTTGCGAGGTGCTTTGGGTTTGGCTACTTTTTCGGCCTTCACTTGGGTGGCCTTGGTGGTTTTGGCCGGCGCTTTTTTGCCTGCGGCTTTGATGAGTGCGTTGGTTGTGGGTGTTTTGCCGCCGCGTGCAGGGTATTTGCTCACACGTGGCTCGAACGCAAAGTTCACCTTGCCCGCTTCGGCATCCCACTGCAGGAACGCTTTGAACGAACGACGCGTGCGCATGGACACAAATTTGTCGAGCAAATCGGTTTTGCCCTCAGACAACAACTTGGTCATTTGCTCCGGTGCGACGGGTTGCTGCAAGATGATCTTGCCGCTCTTGAAGTCGCAGCTCGGGGTGGCTTGTGCGTGTGTGGGCACGGCCTTGCTACACACGTAGTTGCTGCCGTGTTCGTGCACAGGGCTGCCGCACTTGGGGCAGTTGCCCAGAGATGGCGCATCGCCGAACTCCACGATTTCGCCGGAGTCGCCATTTTTGTCATCGCCAAAGTCAAATTCGAGTTTCCAGTTTTGGTCTTCTTCGCTGTACTTGAGGGCGATTTCAGCCACAAAAGGCCAGCCTGCTTTGGAGCGGAAGCCGTCCAGAGGGCCAATCTTTTTGTCGGTCAAGAATTGCTCAACTTCGGCCACATCAAAGGTGCGGCCGCCCGGAATTTTGCTGATGGAAAAGCCGCAGCCTGCGCCGTTTTCGCCGGAGTCAGACGCAGCGCCGTCTTTACCCACACACGCGTAGCGACGGTAGTTTTCTTTCACCACACCGCCGCACTTGGGGCACGGGGTTTTGAGGGTGGCGTAGTCACCGGGGATGGTGTCGCGGTCAAACTCTTTGGCCTTTTTGACGATGTGTTCCGTCATCTCGGCAATTTCGCGCATGAACTCTTCGCGGCTCAGTTGGCCGTGTTCCATTAGCGAGAGCTTGTGTTCCCAGCCCCCCGTGAGTTCGGGTTTGGACAACTCTTCCACGCCCAAGCCGCGCAGCAGGGTGAACAACTGGAAGGCTTTGGCGGTCGGGATCAATTCACGGCCATCGCGGAGGATGTATTTTTCGTTGAGCAAGCCTTCGATGATGGCCGCACGCGTGGCTGGCGTACCCAAGCCTTTTTCTTGCATGGCTTCGCGGAACTCGTCGTCTTCCACCAATTTGCCAGCGCCTTCCATGGCCCCCAACAAAGTCGCTTCGCTGTAGCGTGCGGGTGGGCGGGTTTTCAGGCCTTTGGCATCGGCCGATTCGTTCTTGGCGGTTTCGCCAGCATTCAAGGCCACGAGGGTCTTGCCGTCTTCTTCGTTGTCCGAGGCTTCTTGTGCGGCATCTTTGCCATACACGGCCATCCATCCCGCGTTGACCAGCACTTTGCCTTCGGTGCGGAAGTTGTGGTCTTTACCTGCGGCTTTGACGGTGCTGATGCGCGTGGTCACCATGTATTCGGCGCTGGGGAAGAACACCGCCATGAAGCGGCGCACCACCAAGTCATACAGCTTTTGCTCGGCTTCGGACAAACCACTGGGCGCTTGCAAAGTGGGGATGATCGCAAAGTGATCGCTGACCTTTTTGTTATCAAATACGCGTGGCAGTTTGCGCACGTAGTTGTTGTTCAACGCCACGGTGGCGTGTTGCTCAAGGTGCTTCATGCCGCTATCGGCGAGCATTTCGAAGGTTTGCTTCACCACAGGCACGTAGTCTTCAGGCAAGTGGCGTGAGTCGGTACGTGGGTAGGTCAGCGCCTTGTGGCGTTCGTACAAACTTTGCGCGAGCGCCAAGGTGGTTTTGGCTGAGAAGCCAAAGCGACCGTTGGCTTCGCGTTGCAACGAGGTCAAGTCAAACAAGCCAGGGCTGGCTTTGGTGGTGGGCTTGCTCTCTTCGGTGACGCTGGCTTGTTGGTTGCGCACGGCATCGGCAATGGCCAAAGCTTCGGCTTCGCTCCACACGCGGTCGTGTTTTTTCTCAGCATCTTCGGCATCTTTTTTGTGTTCTGGGTTGAACCATTTGGCGGGGTATGAGCCTGCTTGAACTTTGAACGAGGCGTGGATTTCCCAAAAGTCACGGCTGACGAACTTGCGAATTTGCTCTTCGCGTTCCACCACCACGCTCAAGGTTGGTGTTTGCACACGGCCCACAGTGGTCAAGAAGAAACCACCTTCGCGAGAGTTGAAGGCCGTCAAGGCGCGCGTGCCGTTGATGCCCACCAGCCAGTCGGCTTCTGAGCGGCTGCGCGCCGCATCGGCCAAGCCTTGCATTTGCTTTTCGCTGCGCAGCGACTCGAAGCCATCACGAATGGCTTGTGGCGTCATGGATTGCAACCACAGACGTTTGACGGGCTTGTCGAGCGATTTTTTGCCACCTGCGTATTGCTCGATCAAACGGAAGATCAATTCACCTTCGCGGCCCGCGTCACAGGCGTTGATGAGGGCGGTCACGTCTTTGCGTTTGGCCAGCTTGACCACCGCGTTCAGGCGACTTTTGGTTTTTTCGACAGGCTTCAAGTCGAAGAAGGGAGGAATCACGGGCAGGTTGGCAAAGCTCCACTTGCCGCGTTTCACGTCAAATTCTTCTGGGGCTTGGATCTCAACCAAGTGACCCACGGCGCTAGAGACAACGTAGGTGTCGCTCTCGAAGTGGTCGTCGTGTTTTTCGAACTTTCCCGCCACAGGCGTGAGTGCGCGCACGATGTCTTGCGCGACCGAAGGTTTTTCGGCAATCACGAGGGTTTTGCTCATTTCAACGTTCCTTAAAAACTGACCACTACAATTTGCTTCTCTCGCGTGCGCACGCGCGCCCACGGGCGCGCACATGCATGCGTACGTATTTAAGTTAACAGAAAAAAACAGTGTCCAAAAAATCTCCCGCCCAGACCCTCGCGCCCATCAAAGGCCGTCGCATTCAAACCCGTCGTTCTGGCGTGCATGGCAAGGGCGTTTTTGCACTGACCGATTTCGCCAAAGGCGAGACCATCATTGAGTACGTGGGCGAGATCATCACTTGGAAAGAGGCTCTGCGCCGTCACCCGCATGACCCAAGCGATCCCAATCACACGTTTTACTTTCACATTGACGAAAAGCATGTGATTGATGCCAAGTACGGCGGCAATTCTTCGCGTTGGATCAACCACTCGTGCAAGCCCAGCTGTGAGCCTGACGAAGTGGAGGGGCGCATTTTCATCAAAGCACTGCGCGACATCAAAGCAGGTGAAGAGCTGAACTATGACTACGGCTTGGTCATTGATGCACCGTTGACCCAAGAACTCAAACTCGAATACCCCTGCTGGTGCGGCGCTAAAAAGTGTCGTGGCACTTTGTTGTCTTCGACCTCTGAGTTTCCGAAAGACGAAAAGTCCAAAGTGAAAAAGGCGGACAAGCCCAACCGTGACGTGGCCAAAAGCGACAAAAAGAAGTCGGACAAAAAGTCGAGCAACAAAGTCGGCAAAGACACGTCTAAAGCGAAAACGCAAAAACGCTAAGCCTCATGATCTGGCCTGCTGAAGACCTTTGGCTTGCAATGGTTGCTCGACAACCCGGCCTGACGGTTGAAGTGTTGCCAGAGATTGACTCCACCAACACCGAGCTGATGCGTCGCGCACGCGCCGGTCAAACCGAGCCGGTGTTGCTGGTGGCCGAGACCCAAACGGCAGGCCGTGGTCGTTTGGGGCGTCCTTGGCATGGTGAAGTTGGCCATGCCCTCACCTTTTCTTTGGGGCTCATGCTCAAGCCCTCAGATTGGTCTGGCCTGTCGTTGGCCGTCGGTTTGTCGCTGGCACGCAGCCTTGATCCGCAGGGTGACTTGGGCGTGCGGCTGAAGTGGCCCAATGATTTGTGGGTCAAACGTCCCAATACGTCCACCGGTTGGGGCAAGTTGGCGGGTATCTTGATTGAAACGGCGTTGCCGCCAGGCGTGGGCCACGGCAGCGACCAAGGCCGTTATTGCGTGGTGGGTGTGGGCATCAACATTGCCCCACCCGTGGCCGAGGGCTTGTCGACCGCACCCTTGGGCTTGCAGGACCTGCAAAACGGCATTACAGCACCCCAAGCCTTGATGAAGGTGGCGGAGCCCTTGTTGGCCACGTTACTTGCGTTTGAACGCACGGGTTTTGCCCCGCTGCAAAACGCCTTCAACGCGCGTGATGCGCTGCACAACCTCCCTGTCACCCTGAGCGATGGGCGCAGCGGTGTGGCAAGCGGCGTGGATGCCACGGGTGCCTTGTTGGTTGAGACCGATCAAGGCCAAGAGACCATCAGCAGCTCCGAGGTGAGCGTACGGCCCGTTGAACCCCAAAGGTGATGCACATGAATTCGAAATATCTCTGGCGAAACGTGGTCTACGCTTTGGCCATCATCAATCTCTTGTTTTGGTTGTGGAGCGATGGCCGTTTGAGCTTTTTAGGCTTAGGCCCCAAGCCTGTGCAAGAGCCGCATCGGGTAGAGAACCAAGTCGACCCAGAGCTGCTGACGATCAAGCCAGCAGCGTCTGAGGCAAAGTGAATCACACGGGCTGGCGAATCAGATAGTCAAACGCACTGAGTGCTGCTTTGGCGCCCTCGCCCGCCGCAATGATGATTTGCTTGTAGGGCACCGTGGTCACGTCACCTGCTGCAAACACGCCTGGCACGCTGGTGTGGCCCTTGGCATCCACCACGATTTCGCCGAACTTGCTCAGCTCCACCGTGCCTTTGAGGAACTCGGTGTTGGGCACCAAACCAATTTGCACAAAGACACCTTCGAGTGCGACGTGGTGCACGGCATCGCTGGCGCGGTCTTTGTAGCTCAAGCCGTTGACTTTTTGGCCGTCGCCGGTGATTTCGGTGGTTTGGGCATTCACATGAATGCTCACGTTGGACAAGCTCTTGAGCTTGTTGACCAACACGGCATCGGCTTTGAGTGCATCGGCAAACTCCACCAGGCGCACATGCTCAACGATGCCGGCCAAGTCAATTGCGGCCTCCACGCCTGAGTTACCACCGCCAATCACTGCCACGCGCTTGCCCTTGAATAAAGGGCCGTCGCAGTGTGGGCAGTACGCCACACCTTTGTTTTTGTACTCGGCTTCGCCGGGCACGTTCACATTGCGCCAACGTGCGCCGGTGGACAGAATGACGCTGCGTGCTTTGAGGACACCACCGTTTTCCATGTGCACTTCGGCCAAGCCACCTGTCGCTGCGGCGGGCACGATTTGGCTGGCGCGTTGCAAGTTCATGATGTCCACGTTGTAGTGGCGCACTTGGGCTTCCAGCTCAGCCGCGAGTTTGGGGCCATTCGTTTCGAGCACGGAGATGTAGTTTTCAATCGCCATCGTGTCGTTGACTTGACCACCAAAACGCTCGGCGGCCACGCCTACGCGAATGCCTTTGCGCGCGGCGTACACGGCGGCAGCCGCACCCGCGGGGCCACCGCCGACGATCAGCACGTCGTAAGGGGCTTTTTCGTTGAGCTTGGCAGCATCACGTGCTGCCGCGTTCGTGTCGAGTTTGGCCACGATTTCTTCCACGCTCATGCGACCTGAACCAAACACTTGGCCATTGAGGAACACCATTGGCACAGCCATGATGTCGCGCTCAGTCACCTCTTGCTGGAAGGCCCCGCCTTCTATGACCACGGTTTTGACCTTGGGGTTGAAGATGGCCATGAGCGAAAGGGCTTGCACCACGTCAGGGCAGTTGTGGCAAGTCAGGGACATGTAGACCTCAAAGTTGAAGTCACCATCCAAGGCTTTGATGCTGTCGATCACATCTTGTTCCACTTTGGGAGGGTGTCCACCGGTCCACAGCAGAGCCAGCACCAGCGAGGTGAATTCGTGGCCCAGTGGTAAACCTGCAAAGCGCACACCTTGTGTCTCGCCTTCGCGAACCACCACAAACGATGGCTTGCGTGCATCGTTACCTGTGGCGTCCAGCGTGACCTTGTCGGACAGGCTGACGATGGTGTCTAACAACTGGCGCATGTCTTTGCCGGTCTCGCTGTCGTCCAGCGACGCGATCAGGCGAATCGGTTGGCGCAGCAGGCCAAGGTATTGCTGAAGTTGTGCTTTGAGTGCGTCGTCGAGCATGGTGTTCTCCAGTTGCAGGGTGCAAAAGTCCTAGGCCATGCGCCTGATGCGCTGACCTGGGGGTTAAAGAGGATGGGGATTCGTTGAGTACAGCGCACGCAAATGGAGGTTCACATGCGCTGGACACAACGCCCTGCTTGGCAGGGTGTTGAGTTCAAAACTGCCCTGCGGACAGGGCACAAGGCAAAAATTAGATCTTGCCGACCAAGTCGATGGAAGGAGCCAAAGTCTTCGCGCCTTCTTTCCATTTCGCTGGGCACACTTGGCCTGGGTTGGAGGCGGTGTACTGAGCCGCTTTCAGCTTGCGCAATGTTTCAGACACGTCGCGAGCGATTTCGTTGGAGTGGATTTCCAAAGTCTTGATCACGCCGTCTGGGTTGATTACGAATGTGCCGCGCAATGCCAAACCTTCTTCTTCAATGTGCACGCCAAAAGCGCGTGTCAATTGGTGTGTGGGGTCGCCAACCAATGGGAACTTGGCTTTGCCAACGGCAGGAGATGTCTCGTGCCACACTTTGTGTGAGAAGTGGGTGTCGGTGGTGACGATGTACACCTCTGCACCGGCTTTTTGGAACTCAGCGTAGTTGTCAGCTGCGTCTTCAATTTCTGTGGGGCAGTTGAAGGTGAAAGCGGCTGGCATGAAAATCAAAACAGACCATTTGCCTTTGAGGCTGGCTTCGGTCACTTCAATGAACTTACCGTTGTGGAAAGCTTGGGTTTTGAAGGGTTGAACTTGTGTATTGATCAGGGACATGTGGATTCCTTGGTTGGTTGGTAAAAACTATCAAATGAGCCGAACTCATTGACGCTAATGTTATCCAAGATTCGACCGGCTGTTGATTGTTTGTCTCAATGAGAGCGATTGAGGCAGCCTTGCACGAGCCCGCCTCCCACACCCTTATTTGGTCAGGATGAGCTTGCCAAACCGCGTGGTTTGCAAGCGGTAAACCTCATTTTGGTGGCGGATGTAAAGCACACCTTGGCTGCCCAAAAGTTCTTGGCTGTCGATGGTGCGAATCGACGCGGTGTGCGCGGGTGTCCTGTGGGCTGGCGCTTCGTCAGCGTTTGCCCCTACAGCGCGGTTGGCGGGCTTGTTCATGGCTTCGTGGTCACAAAACCGATGCGTTGCAAGCCAGCACGCTGCGCGGTGCTCATGGCCTGCGCCACAAACTCATAAGGCACACGTTTATCGCCGCGAATGAACAGTTGCGGTTGCGGGTCTTTGCTGGCTTCGGTTTGTAAGCGTGTTTGCAGCGCGTTGGCATCTATGGCTTGCTTGCCCAAAAAGTACTGACCTTGTGCATCGATAGACAGTTGCAGGTTGTCAGGTGGGGGGCTACTGCGCGTGCTGCTGGCGCTGGGCAAATCGACTTTCACTGCATGTTGAATGACCGGCAGTGTGATGATGAAGATGACCAGCAGCACCAACATGACATCGACCAAAGGGGTCATGTTGATTTCACTCATCACCTCATCGCTGTTTTCATTGGCTTCAAATGACATGTGAGTTTCCTTACGCGCTGTGAATGCGTGCGCCGGTCACGTAATAAGCGTGCAGATCGTGTGCGAAACGGTTCATGCGAGCAATGATGAATTTGTTACCGCGCACCAACGCGTTGTAGCCCAGCACCGCAGGAATCGCCACCGCCAAACCCAGCGCCGTCATGATGAGGGTTTCACCAATCGGACCCGCCACCGCATCAATGCCGACGTTGCCCGTTGTGCCAATGTTCACCAGCGCGTGATAGATGCCCCACACCGTGCCGAACAAACCTACAAAGGGCGCGGTGGAACCGATGGAGGCCAAAACCGCCAACCCGTTTTGCAAATGCGAGGTGTGATCGTCAATGTCGTTACGCAGGCTGCGTGTGAGCCAATCGCTGATGTCCAAACGGTCGTGCAATTGTTTTTGCGCCGCTTGGTGGTGTTCGGTGGCCTCTTGGCCGGTTTGCGCCAAGTGGTGAAACAAGTTACCGGGCCGTTGGCTCAACACGCTCAAGCCCTCAGCCAAACTGGTGCAATGCCAGAACTGCTCGCTGTTGATGGCGTTTTCTTTGTGCCGCCAAATGTCAAAAGCCTTCAAAACGATGACGACCCAGCTGATCAACGACATGCTCAAGAGCAACAACAAAATGCTGCGAGTGACCCAGTCACCTTGCAGCCAAATGTGTGAAAAACCAAACGAAGAGGGCATGTCTTACTCCAAAACAAAACGAACAGGGATGTTGAACCACATGGCTTCCGGCGTGCCGTTACGGCGGCCTGGCACAAAACGCCAGCGCTGCACGGCATCTAATGCGGCTTGATCCAGTCGCGCGAAGCCACTGGATGTACGAACTTCGGCCTTGTCAGGCAAGCCTTGCACGCTGATGAACACGCGCACGATGACCGTGCCTTGCTCGCCCATGCGACGGCTGATGCGCGGATAAGGCGGTGGTGGATTTTTGAGATAGTCCGCATCTGCCGACGGCTCCACCAAGGTGGGAGCACCTGCTTTTGCTGAGCCTGCAGCAGGTGCAGCGGCCACGGTTGAAGCGGCAGATTCTTGGCTGGTGTTGCTGTTTTGACTGACGGCCAGCGTGTCGGCTTTGGCAGTGTTTTTTGTAGGTGACGGGGTGGGTGTCACCTGAGGCGTTGGTTTGCTGGGGGTGGCGGGGGATGGATTTGGAAGCTCCGTTACCACGTCGGCCATCACGACTTGACCCGACTCTTCCGACGCTGGCAGCTCGGCCAATTCACTTTGCGCGACCCATAAAAAAGCCAAATGTGCGAGCAGCACAGCGCCCACCGTAGCGCGTACACGCACCGCCGGAATGTGATGTGGGTCTAAGGAGGTTGCAGACATCAAAGCCAATTCAAGTCAATCGTGATTCGGGTAGGAGATGGGCGCGTGTGATGGCTTTTAAATCGCGACAGCCGCACAACGCCATCGTCATCTCGAACTCGTCCCGCAACAGCCGCAACACATGGGCCACACCTTGTGCGCCGCCCACGGCCAAGCCATACAGACAAGGGCGACCAACCAGCACCGCTTGTGCGCCAAGCGCAAGTGCTTTGAACACGTCGCTGCCACGACGAATGCCGCCATCCACCATCAAGGTGGCCTCGCCTTGCAATGCCTCGGCGATCACGGGCAATCGTGTCGCAGTGGCGGCTTGTGTATCCAGCACGCGTCCGCCGTGGTTGCTGACGATGACGCCTGCCACATTCAAACTTACGGCTTGTTGTGCATCCAGCGGATGCGTGATGCCCTTGAGCAAAAGTGGCAAGCCCGATTCGGCTTGCAGCCAGCTCACATCGTCCCAGCGCAGCGCGTGCTCGACATGGCCTGCACACAAGCCCTCTTGGCTTGGTGCACTGCTGCGCCAATGTGGGGTTTGCAAATGGCTGGGTACTTGCACGTTCAACTCACGCAGACGGTCTCGGCTGCCTTGCACGGGCGCATCGACGCTGAGTACCAGCGCTTCGTAGCCTGCGGCGCGCGCTTGTGAGATTTGTTCACGCAAAAAGCCGCGGTCGCATCCATTGGCAATTTGAAACCACAAGGGGCCACGTGATGCTTCGGGCAACACGTGGCGCGCAATGTCTTGCAGCGGTGTGGTGCTGTGTTGGCTGAGGACAAAGCCGCAACCCAAACTGCAAGCAGCCAGAGCCGTGGCGCGTTCCCCATCGGGGTGGGCCCACGCTTGGTAGGCCATCGGTGCCACAAGCATGGGCGTGGGCCATGTGTTGCCCAGCACGGTGGCGTGTGTGTGACCTTGACGCAGGTCTTGCAAAACGCGGGGTTGCAACGCCCAACGTTGCCAAGCGTCTATATTTTGAGCGGCCGTCAGTTCATCTGCCGCGCCACTGTTGAAGTACGCCCATGCTTGCGCGCTCAACACCTCGCGTGCACGCAAGGCGTATTCGGGCAAGCTGCGAGGTAAGGCGTGAGCCGTGTTCATGTGTTGGCCCATTGCCGCAGCAGGTTGTGATACACGCCTGTCAGGGCGGTGGTCTCGGGGGTTTCGCCGAGTTGCGCACGCAGTTTGAGCACGTTCATGTCCAACTCAAACAAGGTGCGACGCTGTTCATCGCTGCGCACCATGCTTTCAACCCAGAAAAAACTGGCAACGCGTTGGCCGCGCGTGACGGGGGTAACTTGGTGCACGCTGGTGCCTGGGTATAGCACGGCATCGCCTGCGGCAAGTTTGACACCGCGGCTGCCATAGGTGTCTTGCACCAACAATTCGCCACCGTCGTAGTCGGTGGGATCGCTCAAAAATACCGTGCACGACACATCGCTGCGAACCCACTCTTGGGTGAGTTTGGCGTGCATCACCGCACTGTCCACATGTGGGCCGTAGAAGTTGCTATCGCCGCGGTAACGGTTGAACAATGGGTTGAAGATTTTGCGTGGCAAAACCGCCGAAAAAAACAAGGCATCGCGTTTCAATGCCTCCAAAATCAAGGCTTGCAAACGACGCGCTGGGTCGCTGTCTTGCGACAACTGCTCATTGTTTTTTTGCGTCAGCGCTTGCGCACCCGCGCTGCTGCGTCCGTCGATCCACGGCGCATCCTCACCCAACAGCGATTGGGCGATGTGCAGTTCATCCATGGTCAACAGGTTTTTCAAGTGCAGCAGCATGGGCGTGGTCCTTTAAAACATGGATTTCAGACTCAGCTCAATGCGACGTGGTGCACCTGGGGTGTAGAAGCCACGGTACAGCGCATCGGCATAGAGTTTGTTGGTGAGGTTCGAGATGTTCAATTTCACGGTGGTGTTGTCTGTCACGGCGTGTTCAGCCATGGCATCGAACGTGGTGAAGGCTTGCGCCGTCAAGTTGCGGTTTTGGTCTGGGTTTTGTTCACCGCGGTAGTTCACGCCACCGCCCACACGCCACAGTGGCGTGAAGCGGTAGGTACTCCATGCGCTGGCGCTGTGCTTGGGCGTGAGCGCGGGGCGGTCACCTGCTTGTTGAGGTGCGCCGCTTGTGACGTTGCTGTCGTCGATGCGCGCAAATGGAATCCATGTGTGGTTGTAGAACACTTCCCACGCGGGGGTGATGCGGCCCGCAAAGTTGAACTCCATGCCCGTGGCATGGCGTTTGCCCGAGAGCAGCATTTGTGTAGAGGCTGTGTCTGCGTCGGTGTTGCGCTCGTTGTATTTTTCGGAACGGAACAGCGCCACGCCAAACAAGCCCTTTTTGTCGAACACGTCAAACTTGCTACCCACTTCGATGTTGCGACTTTTCTCTGGCGGTGTATTGGCTAACTTTGCGTTGGTGCTGCCAGGCGCATAGCTACCCAGCGCGTATTGGTAGGTGTCACCCGACGTGTTGTAAGACGTGCCGTACGAGGTGTAGTAAGAGGCGGTGTCTGTGGGTTGCCAGATGGCACCAATGCGTGGGCTCCAGAGGTTTTCACTCATGCGAAAGCTGTTGCCGCTGGTGTCTCGGTAGTCGGCGCTGAAGTGGTCTAAGCGCAAACCGCCCAGCAGTTTGACTTGCTCGGTGATGCTGATGGTGTCTTGTGCGTACAAGCCCATGTTTTCAGCCGTGAAGGTGTTCATCGCGACTTGTCGTGCATCGGTGATGGATGCCCCGTCGTTGGGTGTGCCCACCGTCGTGCCCAGCGTGGCGGTTGAAGGCAAGCCTGCGGTTGCGCTGTTGTTGCGGCGTGCTTGTTCGTTGCTGTAGTCCAGCCCTGCGAGCAGGCTGTGCTTGCGGCCCATCCACTCAAAGCTGTTGTTGTAATCGCTTTGTGCTTGCAGCACATCGCTGTCACCACGACGCGCTTTGAAGGTGCGTTTCAGTTGGGTCGCATCATTCAATGCCGCTTGTGTGGTGAGGTTGGTAAAACCAATGCTGCTGGCTAACAGGTCGCGTGCGTAGTGGCCGACCCGTACCGTTGTTTTGAGTTCGCTGTCTTGGTCGAAGCGGTGTTTATGCGTTGCCGTGCCGTAAGTGGTTTCGGTGCGAAGGTAGTCGCTGGCTAAACCGTAGTAATTTTTTGCGTTGAGCACCGGAACAATCGTGCCGCTTGTGTTTGCACCAGGCCCGCCATTGACGGTGCTGCCGTTGTCAATCATCCAAGGATGGTTGTACAGGGGGCGTCCATCGGTTTCGAGGTGATAAAGACCGACCGAATATTCGTCGCGCTCACCAATGTCCCAGCGGTAGGTGGGCGCGATGCCTTTTTTGTCGACCTTAGCCCCCCAGTTGTCGGCTTGGTGCGTCATCACGTTCAGACGCAAAGCAGCGGAGGCATCCGTTTGAATGTTGAAGTCACCAGTCATGCGCAGCGTATGGCCGCTACCGACGGTCACACTGGCTTCACTCTGGTCCATCAAAAACGGTTGTTTGTTGACTTGGTTGATGATGCCGCCGGTAGACCCACGCCCAAACAACATGGAGGCGGAGCCTTTGAGAATTTCCACGCGGTCGATGTTGAAGGTGTCGCGTTCAATCAAAGGTGCGTCGCGCAGACCATCGACGTAGATGTCCCCCGCTTGGCCCAGTGAGAAGCCGCGCATGCGCACATCTTCTTCGCCAGTTTCACCGGCTTGAAAGGTCACGCCAGCCGTGGATCGCAGCACTTCGCGGAAGTCGTCGTAGTTGCGATCTGTCAGCAACTTTTCGGTCATGACCGTGACGGTTTGTGGGATGTCTTTGATCTGCTGATTGCCTTTGGCAATGCCCGTTTGTTTGACCAGCAAACTCTCTTTTGACACGTTGGGGTCTTGCGAGTCTTTGACCGTGACCGTCTTGAGCGTCTTCTCTTCGCTTTGTGCCTGCGCTTGAGTTGCAACGCCGATGGAGCTTGCCAGCATCAGCGCTGCCAAAGGCAGCAATGTGTTTGGCGCTTTGGTGTGTTGAGCAGAGGTTTCGCGCACGGCTGCGCCTTTGGGGTTTTGCATTTGAAATTCCGACATTGAAAAATGGCAGGCACGCTGCCTGATCAATGGCTGGCTATCAACGACCCGAGGGCGTGAGTGGCTGGCTGTTCTGAGAAGAGATGACACATCACCGCGCGGCGATGTGTCAGCGGAGGTTTACTTGAAACCCACGCGGTCCAACATTTGTTGCACCTTGATTTGGTTCATGCCCACAGCGCTGATTGGCACCAATTCGCTTTTGAAGCTGCCACCAGTCATGGCTTTGAGCGCAGGGTTGTCCAGCTTCATGCCTTTGACTACGGGCCATTCGTTGTTGCCGTTCGCAAAATGGTTTTGCGCTGCGGGGCTCACCAAATATTCCAAAAACTTCACGGCGTTGGCGGTGTTCTTTGAGTAGCGTGCCACTGCGCCACCTGCCACGTTCACGTGCGTGCCCCAGCTTTGTTGGTTGGGGAACACCACGCCTACGCGCTCTGTGACCGCTTTGTCAGCCGGGTCTGAGGAGCGCATCAGGCGAGCCAAGTAATAGGTGTTGGTCAGTGCAATGCCGCACTCGCCACTGGCGACGGCTTTGATCTGGTCGGTGTCGCCACCTTTGGGTGCGCGCGCCATGTTGTCAACCATACCTTTGAGCCAGGCTTCGGTTTTCTCAGGGCCGAGGTGTTCAGTCATCGCGCCAAACAAACTCAGGTTGTAGGGGTGCGAGCCAGAGCGCACGCACAACTTGCCTTTGTTTTTGGGGTCAGCCAATTCTTCGTAAGTGTCGACATCGTCACGTTTGACTTTGAGCTTGTCGTACACCACCACGCGAGCGCGGGTCGATAGACCAAACCACGCCGTGCGGCCATCGTCGGTGGGCTTAGAGCGAAGTTGTGCAGGAATGGCGGTCTCCAACACGTTGGACTTGACGGGCAAGAACATCCCATCGACTTCGCCCTTCCACAAACGTGCGGCATCGACCAACAAGATCACGTCAGCTGGCGAGGCGCTGCCTTCTGCTTTGAGGCGCGTGATGATGCCTGCGTCGTCGGAATCCACACGGTTAATTTTGATGCCCGTGGCCTTGGTGAAGTCGCTGTACAGCGCTTCATCGGTGGGGTAGTGACGGGCTGAATACAGGTTGAGCACTTGTTCGTCAGCGAATGCCGACGCGCTGAACAAGCCAGCAGAAATGGCCGAAACAGCCAGCGACAAAACAGTGAGGGTGCGGCGCATGATGACAACTCCAATTTGAAAACCTTGGCCGAAGTTTACATCAAATGCGAATCATTATCATTTGATGTAAATCAAATGCCCTCACCGTTGGTGCAGGTTTAAAGTTTGGGATCAGTGGCGGCGCAGGGTACGACTGAGCAAAATCACGGGCAGCAAGCCTACCAGCACCAAGGCCAGTGAAGGCAGAGCGGCTTCACCCAAACGCTCGTCGCGGGCCAGTTGGTAGGCCATCACGGCCAAGGTGTCAGAGTTGAAAGGGCGTAGTACCAAGGTGGCGGGCAGCTCTTTCATCACATCGACCAGCACCAACAAGGTTGCAGCGGCCACTGGTTTTTTTAACAAAGGCCAATGCACACGATGCACCAACGAGAACCCAGAGGTTCCCAGCATGCGAGCGCTGTCGTCTAGTGATGCGGGTACGCGCGCGTACCCGCTTTGCACCGATTGCAAAGCCACGGCCACAAAGCGTACGAGGTAAGCCCATACCAACCCCAACACGGTGGCGGTGAGCCAAAAACCCACACCAGAGCTGGGCCATGTGGCTTGCACCCAACCCACGGGCAAGAGCAAGCCCACCACAATGACTGCGCCAGGTACGGCATAGCCCAAGCTGACCACCCCCATCACTTGTCGCGTGAGCCAGTTAGGGTGCAAGCGGGCTTGTGCTGCCAGTAGCAGTGCCGCGCCCACGGCCAACACCGCGGTCATGCCACCCAGTGACAAGCTGGTAAGTGACCATTGCATAAAACGATCCCAAGGCAAATCAACGCCTGCGTTGCCCTGCAACAAGGCTCGGACCATGAACAGCACCGGTAATGCAAAACCGCACAACACTGGCAGCGCGCACAAGGTCCACGCGACGACGGCAGAGATGCCATGCAATCTCAGAGGCTGCGATTCGCTGCTGTGGCGATCTACACGTGTGCTGGAAAACCGTAAACGCGATTGAGCGCGTTGTTCCGCTGCCAACAATCCCACCACAACGATCAGCAACAACGTGGCCAGTTGTGCCGCCGCAATGCGGTTGTCCATTACCAGCCAGGCTTTGTAAATGCCTGCCGTAAACGTTTGAATGCCAAAGTAGCTGGACACGCCAAAGTCTGCCAGTGTTTCCATCAAGGCCAGCGCAGTGCCTGCCGCAATGGCGGGGCGAGCCAGTGGCAAAGCCACATGCAAGATGCGACGCGACAAAGGTGCCCCGAGCAAGCGTGCGGCCTCCATCAAATGGTTGGCGCGTTCGGACAGCGCGGTGCGCGCCAGCAAATACACATAGGGGTAGAGCGCAAGGGTGAACACACACGCCGCGCCCCACACATTGCGCACTTCAGGGAACACACGGCCTTCTAGACCCAACGCCGCACGAATGCTGGTTTGCAAGGGGCCGCTGAATTGCAGGTAATCGGTGTAGGCATAGGCCACGACATAGGCTGGCATGGCCAGTGGTAGCAAGAGCGCCCATTCCAAACTGCGGCGCATGGGGAAGTCAAACAGCGTCACCGCGGCAGCAGACACCGTGCCCATGCTGATCACACCCACGCTCACCAACACGCACAGCAGCAGCGAGGTACTCACATAGTCCAGCAATACAGTGTTGGCCATCTCCGCCAAGATGCTGGCTGAAGCAGCGTTCCACTGCGCCCAAGAAAAAAGCACTGTCAATACGGGCAATGCCAGCAGCAATGCCAGCACGACCAACACGCAGCGAAAAAACAAGCGAGTGCTAAAAACCATGCGGCATTGTAGGTAGCCGCACAAGGCTTCATGTTGAAGCGCCGTCTCTACAATGGTTGCATGTTCTTAGATGTTGCCCAGCTTCAAGTCAGCTATGCAGAGCGTGCGCGTCCCTCCGTAGATCGCGTCAGCTTAGGCTTGCGCGCGGGTGAAATGGGTGTGCTTATCGGGCCTTCAGGCTGCGGCAAAACAACGCTGTTGCGTGCTGTCGCTGGATTGGAGCGTGTGAGTGCGGGTGAAATTCGTTTGGCGCAATCGGTGGTCAGCAGCACCACCGTGCATGTGGCTCCTGAAGCACGCCGCATTGGCATGGTGTTTCAAGACTACGCCCTCTTCCCGCATTTGACCGTGCACGACAACGTGAGCTTTGGCTTGCACAAGCAGTCGCGCGCCGAGCGCGAGACACGTGCGCGTGAAGTGCTGGCGTTGGTGGGCTTGTCCAGCAGCGCACAACGCTACCCCCATGAGCTATCGGGCGGTCAGCAGCAGCGCGTGGCCTTGGCCCGTGCCTTAGCTCCAAAGCCGCAGCTGTTGTTGTTGGACGAGCCTTTCTCAAACCTTGATGTGGAGCTGCGCGAGCGCTTGGCGTTAGAGGTGCGCGGTATTTTGAAAGAAGCTCAAACCACAGCTTTGTTTGTGACGCATGACCAAATGGAAGCCTTCGCCATTGGCGACGTGATCGGTGTGATGTCAGAAGGGCGCCTGCACCAATGGGACGATGCCTACACCTTGTACCACCGCCCTGCGACGCGCTTTGTGGCAGAGTTCATCGGGCATGGCGTGTTCACGCCAGCCACCTTGCGTGAGGTGAACAACCAAGTGGTGGTGTACACGCCCATGGGCGATTTGGTCGATGTGGCCGAATGTCCCCTGCCCTGCACCTTTGCCTCAGGTGAATGTGATGTGCTTTTGCGTGCCGATGACATCGTGCATGACGACGATGCGCCGGTGAAGGCCGAAATTATTCGCAAAGCATTTCGCGGCTCTGAATTTTTGTACACGCTGCGCCTGAAAACGGGTGAGACCGTGATGGCCCATGTGCCTAGCCACCATGACCACAAGGTGGGCGAGTGGATTGGTATACGCGCGGAGGTTGACCATGTGGTCACGTTCAACCGTGCTTGCCCCGTGAATGGTCACGACCTGTGCAACATGCCTTGTGCGGAGCATGAGGCGCCGCACGAGCAGGCCATTCATTTTCAAGTGAAAGCTTCGGTTTAAGCCTGCGTGTTTGAGAAGCGCACCGTGAAGCGCGCACCTGGCATGGCTTTGCCCGGATAGGCATCTTCTAGCGTGACCACGGCGGCGTGCTGATGCGCAATTTCCAGCACGATGGGCAAACCCAAACCTGAGCCATCGGCCTCTGTGCCTAAGGCGCGGTAGAAGGGTTGAAACACCAAATCGCGCTCAGCTTCAGGAATGCCGGGGCCTGAATCTTCCACCTGCAACACCACCACTTTGCCAAACTTGTCAGCCAACAAGCGCACGGTAATCACGCCCGGGTTTTCTTCGCTAGACGGCGTGTAGTTGATGGCGTTGTCGACGAGATTGCGCACCATTTCTTTGAGCAGCGTGGGGTTACCCATCACGCGTATGCCGGTGCTTCCTGCTTCGACGCCTTCGTAGCCAAGGTCGATGTGTTTGTCCAAGGCGTGCGGCAAAGAGTCTTGAATCACATCGCTGACCAAGCTCACCAAGTCGCAGGGGCTGCGCGCGATGTGGGTGCTGCCGCTTTCCGCGCGCGCCAGTGAGAGCAACTGGTTCACCGTGTGCGTGGCGCGTATGCTGGCGCGGCCAATCAGCTTGAGCGATTGTTTGAGCTCGTCGGCGCTGGAGTCGGCGCGCTGTGCCAAGTCGGCTTGCATGCGCAAGCCAGCCAGTGGCGTTTTGAGTTGATGTGCGGCATCGGCCAAAAAGCGTTTTTGTGTGGCGATGGATTCTTTCAAGCGCGTGAGCAAGTCGTTGATCGATGCCACCAGTGGCGCCACTTCTTGTGGCACAGCAGACTCGTCAAGTGGGCTCAAGTCATCCGGCAAGCGTTGTCGAATGCGCTCTTCCAGTTTGTTGAGTGGGCGAATGCCGCGCGCCAAAGCCAGCCACACTAGCAACACCGCCAGTGGCAAGATGACGAATTGCGGCAGCATCACGCCTTTGATAATTTCGGTGGCGAGCACCGAACGCTTTTCAAGCGTTTCGCCCACTTGGACCAACACAGGTTTCGCTCCCGGGACATCCACGCGAACCCAGGTGTAGGCCACCCGCACATCGGCACCACGCATCTCGTCATCACGAATGCGCACTTCGCTGGGCAATGGTTTTTCTTCGTCTGGAGGGAGTGGGAAATCGCGCTCACCGCTGACAAACTCGCCGCGTGTGCCAAGCACTTGGTAATAAATCAAGTCGGCTTCGTCGGCGCGCAAAATTTCACGTGCGGGCAACGGCAAGTTGAAATACATGCGCGTTTGGTCACTCTTGACGAGCTGCGCGAGCGCTTGGACGTTGTATTCCAAGCCACGGTCAAAGGGACGACCCGCGATGTTTTGCGCCACCAACCAAGTCAACGCCAAGCTGACCGGCCACAGCAGCAGCAGCGGCGTGAGCATCCAATCCAAAATCTCGCCAAACAGCGAGTGTTGCTCGCGCCTAAACAACTTAGCCATGCAATTGCGGTGTGCTTAGCCCGGGATTTTTTCGAGGCAGTAGCCCAAGCCGCGCACAGTGGCAATGCGAATTGGCCCCTTTTCGATCTTCTTACGCAGGCGGTGGATGTACACCTCAATCGCGTTGTTGCTCACCTCTTCGCCCCATTCGCACAGACGCTCCACCAACTGGTCTTTGCTCACCAAACGACCGCTGCGTTGCAACAAAACTTCGAGCAAACCGAGTTCACGCGCAGAGAGTTCGACCATCTTGCCGTCGATCGTGGCAACGCGACCCGTTTGGTCGTACACCAGCGGGCCATGCTTGATGGATGACGACGTGCCACCCATGCCGCGACGCGTCAATGCGCGTACGCGGGCTTCGAGTTCTTGCAGGCTGAAGGGTTTGGCCATGTAGTCGTCAGCGCCGTAGTCCAAGCCTTTGACGCGTTCTTCTACGCCATCAGCGGCGGTGAGGATGAGCACGGGAATGGATGAGCCGCGTGAGCGCAAACGTTTGAGCACCTCAAGACCGTGCATTTTGGGGAGACCCAAATCCAAGATGAGTAAGTCAAACTCATCGGTGGTCATCAAGGCCGCATCGGCCTCGGTGCCGCTGGCCACGTGGTCAGCGGCAGCGCCAGAGGCGCGCAAGGTTCGCAATAGGCCATCGGCCAAGACCAAGTCGTCTTCTGCAATCAGGATGCGCATGTGTTGTCTCCAGCTTTGTTCGCGTTTTTAGAGGGGTCAGGGCTGAGATTCTAGGTCCGAGTACGCCCCTGCGTAGGCCTCTAGCCCCAAGCTGACCACAGTCGCCACATCGACCCCTACTTCTTGTTTGAATTCGGTCTCGGTTTGCACCACCGCTTGCTCGAAGGCGCGCAGCCATGCAAGACCTGTTTCTGTGAAAACGATGCGCCTCGCGCGGGCATCTTGTGGATCGGGTGTGCGTTGCACCAAGCCCCATGCTTCGCATTGGGTGACGAGGTCGCCCATGGCTTGCTTGGTCATGCCTGCGCTCTCCGCCAGTTCGCTTAGGCGCGAGCCTTGCAAACTGAGATGGCGTGTGATGTGGATGTGGGCGGCGCTCACCTGTGCGCGTGCCGCGAGGTTGGACAGCGCCAGTGGCACATCGACGTTGTGCGCCATCAAGTGCAACACGCGTGCATCAAAGCGGCGCATGGCCTGGCCGAGCAAACGCCCAAGGTGGGCTTGTCGCCAATCTTGTTGGGTTGAAAACTTAGGCGATGTGGGCATCTTTTAATGGTAAGGCAAACTGACCAAAAAAAGTGTTTACAAGTTTTGACTTTGCGTTAAAGTACTGGTCAAGCATCCAGCTGTTGATAAAAGCAGTGGCTGGACATTCTAGGTAAGTCCTTGATTTCACGGAGATTTCTCATGAACAACAAACCCATCGTCGCCGATAGCGAAAAAGCCAAAGCCTTGCAAGCTGCCTTGGCACAAATCGAAAAACAATTCGGCAAAGGCACCATCATGCGTTTGGGCGAAGGTGAAGTGATTGACGACATCCAAGTTGTTTCCACCGGCTCTTTGGGGTTGGACATCGCCTTGGGCGTGGGCGGCTTGCCACGTGGCCGCGTGATTGAAATTTACGGTCCAGAGTCATCGGGCAAAACCACCCTCACTTTGCAAGTGATTGCCGAGATGCAAAAACAAGGCGGCACTTGCGCGTTTGTGGATGCCGAGCACGCCTTGGACTCGCAATACGCCCAAAAGCTCGGTGTGAGTTTGCAAGACTTGCTCATCAGCCAGCCCGACACTGGCGAACAAGCGTTGGAAGTTGTCGATAGCTTGGTGCGTTCTGGCGCGGTGGATTTGGTGGTGGTGGACTCGGTGGCTGCGCTGACACCCAAGGCCGAACTCGAAGGCGACATGGGCGATTCTTTGCCTGGTTTGCAAGCCCGTTTGATGAGCCAAGCCCTGCGTAAGTTGACGGCTTCCATCAAGAAGACCAACTGCACGGTCATTTTCATCAACCAAATTCGCATGAAGATTGGCGTGATGTTCGGTTCGCCCGAAACCACCACAGGTGGCAACGCGCTCAAGTTCTACGCGTCTGTGCGTTTGGATATTCGCCGCACAGGCACCATCAAGCGTGGTGACGAAGCTGTGGGTAACGAAACCAAAGTCAAAGTGGTGAAAAACAAAGTCGCCCCTCCCTTCAAGACGGCTGAGTTCGACATCTTGTTTGGTGAAGGCATCAGTCGCCAAGGTGAAATCATCGACATGGGCGTGAACGCCAAAGTCATCGAAAAATCGGGGGCTTGGTACGCGTACAACGGCGAAAAGATCGGCCAAGGTCGTGACAATGCCCGTGAGTTCTTGCGTGAAAACGAGGCCTTGGCGTTTGAAATTGAAAACAAAGTGCGCGAATCGTTGGGCATTCCTTTGTTGGCCGGTGGTGTGGAAGCGCCTGCTGCCAAGGAAGAAAAAGCCCCGAAGGCCGCAAAGCAGCCCAAGGAAGCCAAAGACGCAGACGACGTGCTGGCTTAAACCACGTGTTTGAAAGACCAGTTTTGTGACTCACGACGTGGAATCAGACGATGACGAGAAACTCAAGGCGAAAAGGGCCAGTGGGTTTCAACTCTCGCTCAAAGGCCGTGCCTTGCGCTTGCTCTCGCTGCGCGAGCATTCGCGCCAAGAGCTAGAGCGCAAGCTCAAACCGTTTGAAGAAACGCCGGGTGAACTGGCCGAGGCGTTGGACTTTTTGCAGGCCAAAGACTTCATCAACGAGCAGCGTGTGGTGGAGTCGGTGGTTAACCGACGTTCCGCCAAGCTCGGTGCATCCCGGGTGCGTCAAGAATTGCAAGCCAAGGGGTTGCCTGTTGAGGCCATCGCTGAAGCTGTGCAAGAGATGCGCAGCACCGAGCTTGAGCGAGCCCGTGAAGTGTGGCGAAAAAAGTTTGGCGAACCGCCGCAAGACCAAGCGGCGCGTGCCAAGCAAATACGGTTTTTAGTGAGCCGCGGTTTCGCGCCTGAAGTGGTCAAGCGCGTGGTGGCTGGCGCTGATGATCTGGAATAAAACGAAAAGGGAGTTGAATATTCCCATCCGATATTTTCAAATGAAAGCTAATTTAAATGGGGCGTTCTCGTGGGTTGCAGATAGGACTTGATTCGCAATGTCTTTCGTATTTGCTAAATGCAATTTCTGGCGTAGAAGAACCAACAGACATCTTGGCTGAGGAAAAGAAGGCGCTAATACGGACATGGTTTTATAGGCCGAATCACTTTGCATTTACGCTGACTGCAACAGTTCTCGAAGAAGTTCGCGCAATTCGAGATTCGGTACGTAGAGAGTTTCATGAGAGTTTTAGTAGAACCCTGATGCTTGATCATCCAGTTAAGGATCAACATGCAGTACAGAAACGAGCGGATGAGTTAGCTGAATCTCATCCTAGAGGAAGGGACTGCCGAATCCTCGCAGAGGCAGAGGAGCTGGGCTTAGATTTCGTACTTACATACGATCATGACTTTTGGAAACGGTTGAAAGATAAGTCACCAATCACAAAGCTAATTAAACCCTCTGTGTATTGGTCCAATTGCGGAATAGTCACAGGGTCACCACCGAAAACAGTTCCGCATAAAACAAATCCACTCAGCAATCAAGAGTGGTGGCGCTGGTAATGAAAAGCGACAACTGATCTAACGGATGCTCATCTAGGGGTTACTTGTGCTTAAACGCCCAGCATCAACTGCAAGTTTTGCACTGCAGCGCCACTGGCACCCTTGCCTAAATTGTCCAGACGCGCCATCAGCACCGCATGGCGATGGGTTTCGTTCGCGAAGACGCGAATTTCTAGTTTGTTGGTGTCGTTCAATGCTGTGGCATCGAGTTTGCCGTTGTCGGTGGCGGGTTGCACGCTCACCCAACTGTCAGGGCTTTGGCCGTAGTGCTTGGCCAATGCATCATGCAAGTCGGTGGCTTTGGGCTTGCCCGGCAACATGTCTAAATGAATCGGCAGTTGGACCAACATGCCTTGGCGAAAGTTGCCAACAGACGGCACAAACAAGGGGCGACGTGTGAGGCCGGTGTAAGCCATGATTTCTGGGATGTGCTTGTGCTCTAGGCCTAGCGCATAAGCCTCAAACAACGGTGCTTTGCCAGCTTCGTAGTCTTCAATCATGGCGCGACCGCCACCCGAGTAGCCGCTGACCGATGGCAACGCGACGGGGAAGTCGGTGGGTACCAAACCAGCTTCGATGAGAGGGCGCAACAAGGCAATCGCGCCAGTTGCGTAGCAGCCGGGATTGGCCACGCGTTGTGCGTTGGCGACGGCTTCGCGTTGACCGGCAGCCAGCTCAGGGAAACCATAGACCCAGCCAGGCGTGACACGGTGTGCGGTCGAGGCATCGATGATTTTGGGTTGTTTGCCGCTCAGGCTATCGATCATGGCCACCGACTCACGGGCGTAGTCATCATGCAAGCACAGGATGACCATGTCTACGCCAGCCATCAGCTCGCGTTTGGCTTGTGGGTCTTTGCGTTTGGCGGGGTCGATGCTGACCACTTCCACCGCTGGCATGAGCGCCAAACGTTCTCGAATTTGTAGGCCGGTGGTGCCGGCTTCGCCATCAATGAAGACTTTGGACATAGATGTCGCCAAAAAGTACAAAAAAGTTAGGCGTCGCTAGGCTCTTGTAAGCCAGTTAAAAGTTTGACGCGATGCAGCATGATACATTCTCGGGGCTCTGTTCATCGCTGCCAGCGTGCATTTGCGGCTGTACAGCGCATTACAAATCCACCGATTACTAAGAGAGATCTCATGAAGATTCACGAGTACCAAGGCAAGGAAATCTTGCGTCAATTTGGTGTGCCAGTGCCACGCGGTATCCCTGCGTTCACGGTACAAGAAGCGGTGGAAGCCGCTCAAAAGTTGGGCGGCCCAGTTTGGGTTGTGAAAGCTCAAATCCACGCGGGTGGCCGCGGCAAAGGCGGCGGCGTCAAAGTGGCTAAGACCATTGATGATGTCAAACGTTTGGCCGGCGACATCTTGGGCATGCAGCTCAAGACCCACCAAACTGGCCCAGAAGGCCAAAAAGTCCGTCGTCTGTACATCGAAGACGGCGCTGACATCCACAAAGAATATTACGTGTCGGTTGTGACTGACCGTGCCACGCAAAAGATTGCTTTCATCGCTTCTAGCGAAGGCGGCATGGACATCGAAGAAGTTGCGCACAGCACACCAGAAAAAATCATCACCGAGTTCATCGACCCGTTGACTGGTTTGGGCGATGCACAAGCCAAGAAGATTGCGGATGCCATCGGTATGCCCGCTGACTCCACCGCTCAAGCCGTGGACATCTTCAAGAAGCTGTACCAGTGCTACATGGAAACTGACGCATCTTTGGTGGAAATCAACCCACTGAACCGCGACAGCAAAGGCAACGTGATGGCTTTGG